>JAEEGK010002090.1_pt1 | contig 49952 bp, 46 predicted proteins | sample 8958771 | NCBI WGS metagenome assembly JAEEGK01 (sample SAMN16246547, study PRJNA631951) | gut metagenome | biome: gut microbiome; feature: rumen; material: SC-attached | host: Bos | place: Iran: Karaj | collected 2018-10 | reverse complement strand
ACAAAGAAATGGCAGAAGAATACAGTAACAAAACATGTGGTTATGTCAGAGTAGAGATACAACAAGCCTTTCTTGCAGGACTTAAAGCAGGCAGACCACAATGGCACAAGGTTGCTGACGGAGATTTACCGAAAGAAAATCAAGAAGTTCTTGTATTTTTCACTCTACCTGATAAATCCAAAAATGTCGTTACAATAGCACAATTCAAAAATAACGATTTTGATATTGTAGATTTACAAGACGTTATCGCTTGGAAAGAAATTGTACTTCCAGAACTAAAGGAGAGTGAATAAATGCAGTTCATTAAAGTTTTTAGTGGTAATGATGTTATAGACTTAAATCCGTTTCTTATCCTTAAAGTAGAAAAACTAACAGAAGGAATGAGTTTTGAAAGAGCAATAATTACAGATGTGTTGGGAAATACATACAGGTCATTATCGAGTTATGATGATTTTTTAACAAAAGTTCAGAGTAATAGATAAGGAGAGTGAATAAATGGACAAGCAAGATATTTTCTACTATGCAAAATTAAATGGTGTACCTGTTTATTTTCAGCCAGAAGAAAATGAAATAGTTGGTAGAAATTGGTTCTGTAAATTACTGTTAGATATTCAAGAGTTCTTTGGATATTCAGAGTTCAGAATCGAAATTGAGCATAGAACTATAACAAGAGAGGAGATTGAATAAATGAGTGATTCAGAAAATATTCTGGTATTTTTCACCTTGCAGAAAATGTAAGGAGAAAGATTTAGAAGGGCTTGTTGCTTGTTTTTGTACAAAAGGACTGTTTGAGAAAAAATATAAGAAAAAAGGAGAGAGAAAAACAATTAAAGTCAATTAAACTAACAATTCAACTAACGATTAAAGTTGATTAAAGTTGATATTTAACCGGATGTAGCCAATAATAATCCTGGGGAGAGAAGGAGGTTTATTATGAAAGACAATACTTTTATTTATTGGATTGTTGGTAAGATTGGTGGTATAATTCTGGGAGTAATCATAAGCTTGATTATTATTTTATAGGAGAACAAAAAGGAAAATATGAGTGAGATTGAAATAAAGAATCCTAAAAACTTCTCAGAATCTTGGAATGAACTTCCAGAAGAAGTGAAAATTGCTTGTAAACAAAGTGCAGAAGCTCAGGAAGAAAGATTAAGCCGTTTACAACATATTGAATGGGAAAAGGAACATAATATCAGGACTGTTTATCCAAAAGAGCAATGGACTGATAGAGGTTCTCTAAAAGATACAAGTATTAATCTTGCCGTTGATTCTCTAAGTTTAATGGCTAAAAGTTTTACACAAAAGATTGCTGATTATGTAGAAAGCCAGATAAAAGAATTTCTGGAAGATAACAAAATATCAGAAAGGCAATGGCTGAAACGTGGAGTAATTCAGAGTTTACCATCGGAAATTGGTGGTCAATCATACATCCTTTATTATAAAAATTGGAGAATGGAAGTTAGAAGAAAAATAACTGTTGGGTATGAATTCATAATTAAATAACTAATGACAATTACAAAATTATAGTGTAAAATAAAGTAAAATAATATTTTTGATAATTTTACTTTTCTTGTTAAAAGTAAAATAAAAGGTATGTTGAGAAATCTGCAGCCGGTTATTGTTGATAAAAAAAACAATGGCCGGCTTTTTTATTTTAAATTTCCTGTCAGGGAGGAACCTTAAATGGCAAGAGAAAAGATTGATGTAGACCAGTTGTTGGCAAAACGTGTTGCTTATAACAAAGAAGCTTATACTAAAATGCAGAAAGCAAAAAAAGAAAGTGAAAACATTTTCAATCAGTATTTCTTTCTGGATAAAGGCCGTGAACATGGTGCTGATTCTATTTTCTATGATCCTTATTTTGTTTCATCTAACTGTTTTGAAAACATCAGGACTATATCAAGAATACAGTATGGTGGAATTCATTGCAGAACTTTAAGGGCTGTTGCAGCTAAAGCCTGGATAATCAACTGTTGTATTACTCATATTTCCAGAAAAATAAAGCCGTTTTTGAAGCCGGTAACAAGCCGTAATGAACGTGGATTCATCATTCATAAACGATTTGAAAACATCATCAGTAAGTCATCAAAAACAGATAAAGAATGTGATAAAATCCGTGATTTTCTTTGTGCAACAGGTAATTATGTAGATCCCAGTCGTGATGATTTTGTGAAATATTGCATTAAGCTTTTAAGGGATGAATTGACTTTAGACCAGGTTGCAACAGAAATACAGTATAACAAAAAAGGTGAGCCGGTTGCTTTTTTTGCCGTGGATGCTGCAACAATTGAAAGAGTTATTCCTGAAAAAGAAAATGAAACAGTATTCAAGTATTTGCAGATTGTGGACGGTATGCCGTCAGCGGGTTATACACTTGATAACATGATTTTTGATTTTGAAAATCCCAGAACAGACATTTATCATTCTATGTATGGATATTCACTTGTAGAACAGGCTGTAGATTTAATTACAAGTGAAATCAACACATTTATTTACAATGCCGGAAACTTTACTGAAAACAAGCTTCCAAAAGGTATGCTGCTGCTTAATTCTGATGCAAATTCAGATGTAATTGACGAAATGGAAGATTATATTGCAGAAATTATGTCAGGCGGTCCATTAAATCAGTGGAGAATTCCAATTATTCCTAGTGGTGATAAAGATGCAAAACTTGAATGGAAAGCAATAAATACTAACCGTGAAATGGAATTTCAGGCATGGCTTGACTATCTTTCAAGTGGTGTAATGGCCTTGTTTGGCTGTTCTGCTGATGAACTTGGAATCCAGAGCCAGAAATCTCAGGCAATGTTTGAAAATGGCGGCCAGGATAGAATGGCAGCTGCAAAAAGTTCATTGCTTGGTGATTTACTTGTATTCTTTGAATCTTACATTAATAAAATTGTTGCAAAAATCAATCCTGAATATGTTCTTGAATTCGTAGGTTACGAAAAAGACAATCCAAATACAGTTGCAGATCTTGATGAAAAGGAAGTAAGAACCTGGAAGTCTGTAAACGAAAAAAGAGCTGAAAAAGGCCTTGATCCGATTGATTTGACTAAGATTGAAAATCCGGCTGATTTACCTATGAACGTTCAGTTGGTTCAGTTATTCCAAAGTCAGCAAGCTCAGGATGATATGGGTGGAGATATGGACGGCATGGGTGGTTTTGGTGATGAAGAAGGTGGAGAAGAAAACGGTGAAGAAATGGAAGAACAGTTACCTTCTGAAATGGATGAAATGTTGCCGGAAGAAATGAATAAATCAATCAATAAATCTATGTTGATTATATAAATGCCATAAATCAGGGGGAAGTATGGTTAAAGCTTTTTGTCTTGATGAACTAAGAAACAATTTTAGAAATCAAGCTGGTAGCAACAGAAAAAAACTGTTTGAGAAAAAAGAGAACGGAATCAGGTTTATTTTTAATAGGCAGTCTTTTAATAAAATCGGTTGTGATAAGTCTATTAATGTTTCAGGAAAAAACGGCTTTACACCAGAAGAACATTTTAAGGCAGCTGAGAATATCAAAGAGTATTTTGATAAATCAGAAGTTATTTCACAAGGTTATGAAAACAAAAACGGTATGACAAGAACATATTATTTGTGCAGATATAAAATTACAGAAAGAAAATATGCTTGGATGCCGGTTGTAACATGGGGAAATGATGAAGGATTTATAGACTTTTATTTATCAAAGGATGGTGAATAAATGCAGAAATTTAGAGTACAGAAATCTGTTGTTGAGCAAATGACAGGCAAATTAAAAACTTCTGAAAATGCCGATAAAAGTGTCGATTTTGCAGAAAATTTGCAAAATTCAGCCTTATTTTCCCCAAAAAAGCAAATAACAAGCAAATTACAGGCAAATGAAAAAGAAAGTGTTGGTGTAACACCAGATGGTCAAGTTTATGATTTAGATAATCCTACAGAAAAGTTTTATTATGACTTGAAAATGAAATTTGCCGAAGGTAATAAGAATGTAAATAAATCTCTATCTATTACTGATAAACTGTTTAATTTGTGGACTAGAAGATTATCACCAGAGCTGCAAAAAGAGATGCAGAAATATGTAGATGAACATTCTCGTGTTTATAGTTTATTTTCAGGTTACAAAGATGTTCGTGATATAAAAGGTTATCCGAAAGGTTTGGATTTGGAAAATAATATACTTCTGGAACTTGGTGATACATATTTTGTTGTTTCTTGTGGTGGAGATTGGCAAGATGAAAAACTTGTGAAATTTAGTATTGGAGAAGATGATGAATTAAAAGCAGAAGTTGTAGATAAATGTGATAAAGAAGATAAAAGAGTTTTGAAAAAGAAACTCGCTTATATTATCAATCCATCTGAAATTAATAAATCCCTTACTTATTCCGGCCATAAATTACAGGGCAGAACTAAACTTTATGGTATGGATATTTCCATTGAAAATAAAAAAGGCTCATATCGTTCTGGAGTGGATAAAGATGGCCATAAGTGGAAAACCTTGATGCATTATGATTATGGTTATATCCGTGGAACTGTTGGAACTGATAAAGATCATCTTGATTGTTATGTGGGGCCAGATAAAAAAGCAAATAAAGTTTATGTAATCCATCAGAATGATCCGGTTACTCATAAATATGATGAAGATAAATGCATGTTATGTTTCAGTAGTGCTGCAGATGCCAAAGCAGCTTATATGAAACAATATGATAGACCAGGTTTTTATGGTTCAATGACTACAATGACAATTGAACAGTTCAAAAGCTTTATTTTCAGCCATAAAGGAAAAATGGTGCATAAATCTTTTGATATTAATATTACTGATATTACAGAAAACAATAAGCAGCAGAAACTTGAACAGTTCAGTAAAGCTCTTAATGCCATAGCAGATAACCGTCCTTTCATGATTAAACATATTCCTGTAGATGCATCTAAAAACTATGGCAATTTACTTGTAAGAATAACAGATTTTGATAAAAGCAAGATTGAAAAGGCTGTTCATAAGGTTGCATTGTCTTTAGATACAGATATTAGTGGTGCCAGCAAGGGTGAAAGTTATGTATATGAAGCTCAGAAAGAACTTGCAGAAGGCTTTTTCAAAGAGTTTACAGATAAAACAAGGGCAATTTATAACTTTGTAATCAGTTATTTTGACTTGCCTGATATAAGAATTGTAAGCAAGGCTGGAGAATTAAAGCATAAGGGAAAAATTCTTTATAATCCGGAAACAGGTTTACCAATTAAAGAATCGGATTGGAAAAAGTTTGTTGCAGAACTTGAAAAATACTTAAACCGTAATTATGCCGGAATTGGTGAGAAAATTGTTTTATCATCTGAAAGTCTTGGAATTATTCTTGACAGATTATCAAAAACAAACAGCCTTGAAGCCATAAGAAAAATGAGCCTGAGTTCACTTAAAACAAAAAGGTATGACGTTGACTGGATTAGTGAATCTGTAAAAAACATGAAAGATACTTTTGGTGAAGTTATCAGCCGTGAAAGACAGGCAAGAATTCAGATTGCATGTGATTCAGCTGCTCAAAGGGTTACAAGGGTAAGTGATGACATAAGAAACAATATACAGCAGATAATAATTGACGGCATCCGTGATAAACAAAGTAAATCTGTTGTTGCTCAGAATCTTTTTGATAAATGTGCAAGTTTGAACCGTGATATGCAGAGAATAGCAGATTCAGAAGTCCAGATGGCAGCAAACAGTGCATACATCAAGGAAGAAGTGTATAACTCAAAACCTGATGAAAAGGTTTATTTCAAACGTTTTGAAATGCTTGATGATAACACTTGTAAAAAGTGCAGAAAACTTAAAGGTACAATTGCTTTGTGGTCAGAAGTGCCGTTGCCAGATGAAAGAATAAAAGATGAATATGCAGAATATGCAATATGGGATGGAAAAAATGAAGGGGATTGTCCTGTAGGAATTGTTCATCCGTGGTGCCGTGGAACATGGGTTAGATTTTATCCGGAGGTTCAAAATGACTGATTTACAGAAAATTGAGTTTGATAAAAGCATCCAAAAGATTAAAGATAACAGACAGCTTGAATATTTCAAAAAGGAACTGATTAAAGTTCTGGAATCAAAAGAAGAACAGGTAAGCAAGGCTATTGAAGATTACGATGAGGCTGTTGCTAAATCTTTCAAGGAAGAATTCGGAATAGAAAAAGCCGGTTATGGAGTAGGAACAATAAGAGTATGGAAAGGGCAGAAGTTCAGAAAAATAGCTCCTGGCAAGTGGAGAAAGGTATACGATTCAAATACAAGGGGTGCCAATCAATCTATTGCCATTCTTTCAAAAAAGATAAAAGATGCTCAGTCTGTTGATGAATTGTTACAGCTTGTTATGGAGAACACTAACAGATTCATGGATTCAGAAGGTAAGTTGCTGCCGATTGTAGAAAAATTAAATGAAGCTGTAAAAGCAACTAAAACAAGATTAAACAATTTTGATAAATATCTGGATAAGGGATTAAAGCAATGGAATGATGGAGAAACTGATTTTGATTATCCTGAAAACGTAAAAGAAGATATTGCTTTTAATCTGAAAATTGAAAAAGATGAAATTCCGGAATACATTCAAAATGCAAGAAAAACTGTAAACGATTATATAAACAGCAAAGATACGGAATTTGTTCATTATGACTGGAGTAATGTCCTTTGCAGCGATAAGTTTTGGGAAGATCCAAAGATAAAATCTCAATTTGAAACAGGCCATTCTTCAATGTATTACGATCCTGATGTAAGAAAAGATAGAGAAGATGGACTTCTGAACGGTTCTTCAAAGATGGAAAATAAGTTCAGGCCTATTTATGGAATGGCTGTAAGAAATAACAAAATTTGGGAAGAAAACAATGAAAAACCAGGCAATATTGCAATTGTTCTTAATAAAGATGTAGTCAAAAAAAGAACAAGTTTGACTATTGGAGATTCTCTTAATCACCTGAAATTTAATACGTTCCAGAAAGATTTTGGAACGGCTATTTCCAAAGGTAATGATGTTGTAAGGCAGCTTGTAAACTATAATGATCTTTTCAAGGACGGTGAAATTGTAGACAAGTATGAATATCTTGAAACTCAAACATGGGGTGGAATTGATTTTAGGAAAGGTGATGTAAAGTCAATTGTGATTAACAAAAGATATGTCCGTGAAGATTCAATGGAAAGGCTGAATAAACTTATCGAAAGGTGCAAACAATATAACATTGACGTTGTAATGATGGAGGAATGGAAATGATTCTTATTTGTCATAATGAAGATGGTGAAAAAGTATTTGATGGTGGTGATAAATGGGTGTGGGTTAATTCAGGATATAAAAAAGCTGCAGAAACACCAAAGAAGAAAAGTCCGTTTTTTCCTTTATTTGCTGTATTGAAGTGGCAGTTTACAGTTGATAATAAAAATGCAATTGCAGAATTAGAAAAAAACTACAAAAAAGAAAAAACTTATTAATTTGTTTGATGGAGAACAGGAAAATGGCAAAGGATTTGAATTATTTTAAGAAAAAGATTATTGCAATTCTGGATAAGCAATCAGATGAAATTCCGGCTCAGATTAATAAGGCTCTTAATGACATTGATTTTATTTATAGCCAGATAGAGCCAGACAAAATGGGAGAAATTGAAAAAAGTCGTGGCTATGGTATTGGAACCATCAGGGAATGGAAGGGCCGTAAGTATAAGAAAATAGCTCCAAACAAATGGAGACTTGTATATGAAAGTAACAGCCGTGGTGCAAAACAGTCCATTGCATACTTAAAAAAGGCTGTTATGGCTGCAAAGTCTACAGATGAACTTTTAGAAATTGTCATGCAGAATATAAACCGTTTTCAGGATGCAAACGGAAAAACACTTGATATTGTTTCAGAGCTGCAGCAAGCCGTAAAGGAATCCAAAGCAAAATTAAATGCCGGAAAACCGTCTACTCAGGAACAGATTGAAAAACTTAAAGGTGGAAACAAAAGCACAAGGCCGTATACAGAAGTCGCTGCTAAAGATTTGAAAGCTGGTCAGAAGTTCAATTCTCCAGGAGGTGGAACTTATACAATACTTTCAATTGAAAAAGATGGTAATGAATATGTTGTTCAGATAGGTAAAAACAATGCAATAAAAATTAGAGAAAACAGAACAATTCAAGTTATTAATCCTGATTATGAAACAGAATATACAAAGCATCTTAATGAAGTAAAAAAAGAAGCAAAGACAATCTACGAAAGTGATATTGAAATACATGAAAAACTTGAAAAATTAAAAGATCTGAAATATAGAGAAGCATCAAGAGAGAGGGAAGAACTTGAAAAAATCAGGGATAAAAAGAACAGTAATTTTAAGGAGTGGGTTGAAGATAGGGATTTTGCAACAAACAGTTATTACGAATTGATAGATTATCTCAATCCTTTTATAAATGATGTTTATGCAAATACTCCGGAACAGATTGAAGCCAGAAGAAAGAAACAGGAAGAAAAAGAGGCAAAAGAAAAGGCTCTTAAAGACAAAATAGATGAAATCAACAGTTCTGTGAAGGCTTATACAGATGGAGAAAAAGCTGCAATTGCTCTTGCATACAGAAAGGAAAAGGATTTTGATCCAACATTGAGTGATTATGCATATTACGAAAAAATCAAGGCAAAATTCCCAGAACTTGAAGAAAAAGGTGAACTTTACAGCACAATGCTTGAAGTAAAGGATATGATGTTCAATGAAAGCAAGTTTAATGCTGCAAGGGAATATCTGAATAGTTTAACTGAAAAAGAAAAAGTTCAGCCTGAAACTGAAAGCAATGATACAGCAGAAACAAAGAACGATGCTGTAGATTATTATGTTTCTGGTGATGGAATGTGGATTAACAAATATTTAAGAGATCCGGAACAGTTTGCAAAAGAAGGTGGAAACGTTACAGAAGAAGAAAAACAGATTATTGCAGAACTTGATAAAGAAACAACATCAACTCCTATTCAGGATAAAAAACTTTACAGAGCTGTAGATGCAAGTGCCATTTTTGGCAATATTTCAGATGGTGATTTTGATGATTTGATTGCTCATGTTGTATATGGCAATAATGATAAACTTATTGCAAATAAAGCTGGTGTTATTATCAACAGAGCAGAAAACAGCCAGATAACGGAACCTGGCTTTATGTCTACAACAAAAGACAAGGAAATTGCAGAAAATTGGGATGGCTTTACCGGTTCAAACAAGGAAGTTGTTCTTGAACTTGATATTCCTGATGGAATGACAGGAAAAGATCTTGCTGCATACGATGTGGAAGGTGAAGAACAGAAAGAAGTTTTGTTACCACGAAATACTGATTATTTCATTAAAAAGATTACTCAGGGTGAAAACGGCAAGATTCTTGTTCAGGCTCAGGTTCTTGGCCAGCATGGAAATCATATTGCAATGCTTGGAAATCAAAATGCTCGTAAATACGGACTTTCAGAAGAAGATGAACTTGAATATAACAGACAATACAATTGGTATAAAGATACCTATGTAGATGGAGTAAGAAATAACAATCCATATTCAAATGAAGAAGAAACAATTGAAGGTATTCTCAAAAATGAAGCTGATGAACGTTTCAAGGTTTATGGAGAAGATGATATTGCTTACCTTGCCTTGAAAGATTTGTACATTGATACAACAGGAAAAGATTATACTCCACCGGCTGCAGAGAATACAGATGAACCAAAGCCTTTGACAGAAAAGCAGACAAAAGAAGAAGAAAAGGAATACAAAGAAGCTCGTGAAAAGGCTGATTTGCCAAAAATCGGCATAAATTATGGGGATCGTATTTCTGCAATGGAAGATTCAGTTTCTCTTAATCCTAACGATGTAAACTATGCTTATAAAGATACAGGATATATTGCAGGTTCTCAGAAAGAGAAGATTCAGGACTTCTGGAAACGTAAAAAGGAAAGTGGAGAAGGAACAACTATTGAAGAAATTGACTGGACTTCTCTTGAAGAAAATCCTAGATATGCAGAGCAGCAGATTACTAAAGCAAACATCCTTGGTGATATTGACTATAACTCATTCAGAGAAAAGGGAATGGATTCTCGTGCAGCTTATCTTGCAAGTCGTGTTTTTGCTGCAATTCCAAAAGAGCCTGATGGTCATGATGTTACAGCCAGAAAGAATTATGTAATTGCCGTAAATACTGTAAAAGACAGACTTTCAGAATGTAAGACAATCGGAGAAGTAAAAGAGTTTGTTGATGATGTTTACGGTGAATATAAACAGACTTTTGATTCTCAGATTTTAAGGGTGCCGGAAGTAAACAAGGCTAAAGTTGAAAGAGATGAAGTTATGAGGGAAGCTGAAAAAGTCAGGAACGATGTTATGGAATGGTGCAGAAATGAACTTGTTCCAAAATACAAAGCTCTTGGCAAGAAAGAAAGAAAAGCTTTCTGGAGATACAGAGAAGAATTAAAGAAAGAAATTATTGCCAAAATCAAGGAATATGATTCTGAATTCAACAATGAAGATATATACATTGAATTTGATACAGGCAATATGTGGTGGCCTATAAACATCAGCCGTGAAGGTATTTTTGAAAAGCGGCTTGATGAAAAATTGGATAAACTCAAAGCAGCAAGAAACAAGGCAAAAGATGAAATAATGAAAGATAATGTTACTTATGACACCTGGAAAGCCTTGGGCAATTTTGCTGATTTGAGATTCTCAAAGACATTCCAAACTCACTATAACAACTTAAAAGCTTATGATGAAAAATACCGTACTGATGATAAAGGTATTAAAAGCGAAACATACGGATATAAATATCGTGATAAGGCTTATGATAAATATGAAGATTGGGAATGGCTTGATGCAAGTAAAAACAAGGTTGCCAGAAAGGAATCTGAAATAATTAAGGGAAAAACAAAAAGAACCTTTGAAATGATTGTTCCAAAAACACTTGAAAGAAAAGGTGGAAGGGATGTTTCTGTAAAATCTACGGCAGAACTTAAAAAGGCCTTTAATTTAAGGGATGTTCAGACAGGTACTTATGTTCAGTCTGATCCTGTAAGTGCAAAATGGCATGTTGATAATCTTGCAGCTGGATTTGCCGATTTGGCTGATGTACTTGGCATTAAAGATGATCAAATTTCATTGAACGGCCGTTTGGCTTTAGCTATTGGTGCCAGAGGACATGGAAGAAATTTGGCTCATTATGAACCTGTTGAAAGAGTTATCAATATCACAAAATTCCGTGGTGGTGGTTCTTTAGGCCATGAATGGTTCCACAGCTTTGATAATATGATTGCAGAAGCAATTACAGGTGGAAATGTAAGTGTTTATATGTCAGATCCAACTCATCAGAGTAAAACAGTAAAACTGATGGATGCTTTCAAGCCTGATGCTTACCATGATGCAATTCCGGATAATGAATTGTCTTTGAAAGTAAGGGATAAGTTCATAAATCTTGTAAACGCAATGATGACAGGTGATACACCTGAAACAGAAGTTGTTTTATATGGCAAAGAAGATGTTGAACAGGCAAAAAACTTTTTTGAAAATCAGGTAACAAGATATACCGGCAGTTATTATGACAGGGATGGATTCTACAAAAAATTATCAGAAGCAAAAACTCTTGATGAAGCAATATCAGCCATAAATGAAAAATTCAAGACTACAGTTATGCTTATTCGTGAAAATCGTGATAAAGTCGGAAAACTTGGAAAGTATGAGCAGAAACGTATGAAAGAAGTTGTAAAGACTTATGAAAAATACAGAGTAATGGCTGCTGCTTATTTTGATCCAAAAGAAGCTAAGGCTGATGGTGGAGAAGTTACTGTAAAAACAGGAAGAACAGTTTCACGATTCTATGAAGATGCTAAAAAACTCGATGGAGGTAAACAAAAGCCTTATTGGTCTACACCTTTGGAAATGGCTGCAAGAGGCTTTGAAGCTTACTTGGTTGATAAACTAAAGGAAAGAGGACAGAGAAATGATTATCTTTCAGGTTCTGCAAATAATGACGTTTATCAGGGTGAATGGTACCCATATCCAACAGAAAGAGACAGAATTAAGATAAACAAGGCTTTTGATGAACTGTTTGAAGTAATCAGAAATGAAAATGCAATCAGAAAAGCTTTGGATATTCTTGATAAGCCAAAATTCATTATAAAAGGCGGCAGATTCCTGATAAGAAAATAACCTGTCTGCAAGTGTAGAAAAGGTTTCTGGTAACGTATTCTGTATAGGATGCGTTACCTGTTTTTTGGAGAAGTGGAATGAAATTGTTAATACAAAAATCAGTCTATGATGAAATAATGAAATCTTATATAGCTCGTTGGGGTTATCCAGGTCATTACAGATATAAGTATTTACAACCAGATAAAGGTGATAATTCTCATGGCTATTCAACAGAAGATAAAACTTCTAGTAGTAAGGCAAAATTAAAGAAATTAGAATTCTTTGATGAAAACGATCATAAAATTGTAATGTCAAATGTTGAAGTTCCTAAAGATGTAGCAGACAGATATAATAAAGGTGAATTTGGATATAAGTTTAAGCCAGGGTTAGCAACTGTAACGGCATTAAGAAAAGATGCCGGAAAACATACTAAAGCTATCAAAGATAATGAAACAGTAATACCTAATATTAATTTTAATTATTCTGATAAGAATGTATTTCATGGCCAGATGAAAAAGTTATTTAATTCAGTTCAAACATATTTGGCAAGAAATAAAGTGAAATGTCCGGCTATAAAAAATATGGGTGTAGTTGTAAATCCTGGATTAAGCTTAGGACACCTTGAATCACATGAATATGTAATACAAGAAGAAAGGGCAAAGTTTATTCATTTCATTCCTGAAATAATAACTAATGGAAAGTTAGTTGCAAGTCAATTAATTATAGATAAAAATGGTAAACCTCAGGTAAGACATGACTTAACAGGAAGTTGTAAAGTTGATGGTAAGTTTTATGCAGTTACATTGATTTTGCAAGAAGGTGAAGATAATTTGTTGCATATTACATTATTTGAAAGTGAAATACAAAAGAGCATTAGCATGAGTGCATCCGTGGGAACTCTTGACACCTTAACGAAGAAAGCTGTTCTAGTGTCCGGTTCTAATACCCTGTTTGTATACGGATTGGATAATTAGAGTATATCCTACCTAATTAGAAATTCTTGAATATTTATTCAAGCTAAGGCGTTTGCTTTATAACGTAATTTCTAATCATTTAATTTATACACCTTGATAAATCATTTGTCAAGTAAAAAAGTATTGTAAAATAAAAACTTGATTATTTGTGAAATATGTAAGATAATAACTTACAAGAAATAGATTTGTCTTGAAAAGGGCAGTCGGTTACATTTTATAACCGGCTGCCTTATTTTTTTTAACTTATTTCCGTGGGAGGATTTGGAAAATGGCAAGATTCATGGTAAAAGCTAGTGAATACAAGAATGTTTGTAAGGCTGTTAATGACAGAAAGTTGGCAGAACTTAAAAAAGAGATTATTGAGATCCTGGAAAAGCAGGATGAAAAGGAGTTTAAGAAAGCTGTAGATTTATTTGAATCTCAGGAACTTCATTATTCACATCTTGAAAAATCAATTACAGGGAAATGGGTTGAAAAGGCCGGCTATGGAGTTGGTACAGTTCGTATCTGGAAAGGAAAGAAATACAAGAAAATTGCTCCGGGTAAATGGGCCAGAGTTTTTGATAAAGAAGGCCGTGGAACAAATATAGCAATTGGTAAATTGATTGCAAGGGTCCAGAAAATTGATAACGTTGAGGACCTTATGGCTTTTGTAATGCAGAATAAGCAGCGTTTTGTAGATGAAAATGGAATTGACTTGCCGGTTCTTGATAAACTCCGTGCCGCTGTAGATGCTAAGAATAACGGTGGTATGGGAAGTAAAGAAACTTCTAAGCCGGCTGAAAAGAAGGAAGATTTAGAAAAATATAACAAGGAAATGAATGAACGTAGAGCTGAAAGACAATCAGCAGAATACAAAGAAATTGTAGATAAAATTCCTTTTGAAAATGATTCAAACAAAAAAATCTTTTTAACCGGAATTAAAGCGATGAACATTTCTAACGATATGAAACTTGATATTGCTGATTGGTTTGCAAGGAATAAAATAGATGGCCGTTCTTATGCTGATTATCTGATTGAAAAAGTAAAAGAAGGTTATGACAAATATGAAAGTTCATCTAAAAGTAAGGGTGTTTCTGGTAAAGGTGCATTATATAAAGGTAATACCGGTATTCCATGCGATAATAAGGCTGCTGCTTATTTTGCTCAGTTTTTAGCGATGGCAAAAGATAAAGGTATGGAAGAATTAAAAGAATCCGAAGCCGAAAAAACTCAGAATCGCAGCGAAGCTATGAAGGGTAATCAGAACGCAAAAAAATTATTTACTAGTGAAGATGGTGCGGAAGATTATTTTAAAACTATTGTTTCACCGTTTGAATTTAATATTGGTGAAGCAAAGGTTAGAATGGAAATCCGTGAAAAAACAAATTTGCCGCCAGATGTAAGTCAAATACCGTTTGATTTGGTTGTTGTTAGAGACAATGGAAGTACGGTTGTAAGTCATCCTAAGAGTTATGATGATGCTTATGATGAAATTCTTGAAACAATTAGAGGGGAAAACTCTAGTTTGTCTACGGAATGGCCTGATATGAATGGTAAGTTTGTTAGACTGCATAATAGATATGCAATGGATTCTTTGAAAGCGCTTCCAAAAGAAGATAAATACGGTAATAAAGTTGATGACTTTATTGATGAAGAAATAAAAAATAAGGCCGGTTCTTTTAAGAAGAATACAAAAGAATTACAGAATGAACTTATGAGCCTTTCAAAACAGCGTAATGAAAATCTTGAAGAAATAAAGCGATTAAATGCTGATTTAGCAAAGATAAATCAGGATAAATATAACGATGAAGCTAGGGGAAATCCTACTACAGAATACGACAAAAAAATAAAGGAAATCAACAATAAAATTGATAATCTTCTTGACGGAAATGCTGATATTGAAAAGCGTGGCAATGACATTGTAAAAGAGTTAGATAAAATCGAAAAAGAGCCTGAGAAAAAAAATGAACCTAAAACAGTAAAAACACCATCGGTAAACCTTGGTGTAACTGCAGATGGAAAAGATATTAAGGTAACAAAATCTACTGATGCAAAGAAAAAGATAGGAATTGCAAAGGCTACACTTGAAGATGATAAATTTATTGTTCCGGCTACAAAAGAACTTGATGATACTGTAAAGACAATGGAAAAGTTCTTTAAGGATGTAGATGCCAATAATAGAATTATGCTTAAAGGATTTGGTATTGTAGATGGCTTCTTATGTGCTACAGATGGAAAACAGGCTGTAAGAATTAAAATTGATGGCCTTGATAATTCTGTTGGGGATTGTGTAAAAATCCGTAAAGAAGGCAATAATTACATTATTGAACAGGATGACTTATCAACTACCTGGGAAGAAACAACAGATGATTGGTCCAGAGGTTATAAACAAATGAAAAAAGTAACTAGGACAGCGGACCGAAAAACTCAAAAATATCCTAATGTAAGTCGTGTTATTCCTGATGATGCAACAGATACAATGGAACTTAATTCAGATGCATTAAAAGATGTAATTAAACAGCTTAAAAAAGAAAAATTCTTATCTGCATCTACAGTCAGATCAGATGCTAACCACTATTTACCGGTAGTTATTAAAGATGGAAATATTACAATTGACGGTAAAACAGTAGGTACAATTCCAGATAAAGAAATTGATAAAGAAATGGCCTGGGATTTTAGAATGGTTGAAAATGCTCTTAATATGGGTGCTAATTCTTTCAATTATTCACCAGAGAAAATGAAAGAAGCTCCTTATATGCCGCTTGTTGCATCTACAAATATCGGTGATACAGTATTTATGTCGGCTGCTCCTATGGCAAAAATGACTTCTTATGATAAAGATTCTGATAAAGTTGTTGAAATAGATAAACTTACACAGCATCGTGAGGAAATGGCTAGACAGAAAGAAAAAGATGAATCTAAGCGTAATGCTATGTATTCAACTAATAAAGATTATGTTGATGTAACTATTGAAAGTGTAAGACGTTCAATAAAGCCTGATTTTTCAGAAAAAATGATTGAAAAGATTAGAAATATGAATGTATCAGATCTTAAAAATCTTTATAACCAGGCAAAAGTTGATATTGATGACTTAATGGGTAAGAAAGATTTTTATGCAAATACTTTCAGTAGCTACACAAATAAACATTATGATGTAAGTCCAAAAGTTTTAATAGCTCAGAACTACGCATTAAAACAATATCCAGAACTTGTTACAGAAATTGAAAAGCAGCTTGAAGCAAAAGGGGAAAAAGTAAAGAAATCTCTTTTTGATGATTTTGTAATGGATATGTTCATTGATGAAGATGAAGAAATTGAAGATGCAATTAAAACCGATGAATCTTTATTCAATGATTATTCTGCAGAGCAGCCGGAATTATTCAATTCTACTGAAATGAAGGTCCAGGAAGCATTTAACCGTTGCGGTTATTGTCTTTAATGGGAGGATAGGGAAATGTTTATTATTAAGTATGATGAAGAAATTAACGATTTAATGAAATCTTTCGGCCGTAAAGATTATGCTAAACTGCAGAAAAAACGTATTACCGATAAAAACGGTAAAAGCCGCATGGTATGGGTAAAAGTGGACCAGGCTAAAACAAATAACCGTAGACCGGCAGCCCAGGAAATGCCAGAAGAAAAAAGAAAAACACCTGGATCAACAGCTACACCGGCAGCATCTAAAAAACAACTTGCTCCTACTTATGGCCGAAAACAGATTGCGGCAAGTAAATTTAAGGCTGCTGATTATAAACAGACTTATGACGATGAATCAATTAATGCTGCAACACCGGAAGGAATGAAAAACGCAATTAAGGCTATTCTTGAATTGCCTATTGTAAAAAAGCATCCAGAATTTGAAATGAAATTCTATGCTGATTTAGATAAAGCAAATAAAGAGCCTGAAACAGTTACAAAATTCCGTAAATCTGGTGAAGGTGTAAACGCTATTTATACACCGGAAAGACAGGAATTACACGAAAGAATCATTAAAAAGCTGCTTAAAGAAAAGTTGGAAGCTGCAAAACCTAAAGACGGTGAGCAGCCTACTTTCCAGATTTTAGGCGGCCGTGGTGGTTCTGGAAAGTCTACTTTCAATAAAAAGAAATCTGATGCCGGTGTATACAATGAGGATAACGTAATTGTAGTAGATCCAGATGCATTGAAAGAAGAACTTGCAAATGAATCAGGCGAAAAATGGGAAGGATGGAAAGCAAAGGCCTACCATGAAGAAAGTTCAGATGTTTCTAAAATGCTTATGAAGGCAGCTATGGCCCTTGGATTGAATATTGTAATGGATATTACAATGTCAAACGCTGATAAACAGATTGAAGAACTTAAACTTGCTAAAGATGCCGGATATAATACAGGTGCTTATTATATGCATGTTCCAAAACAGGAAAGTTTGAAACGTGCTATAAAGCGCTATATTGAAAGCCCTACAGAAAAGAACGTAGAAGATTTTACCGGTAGATTTGTGCCGCCAGATGTATTACTTAATATGACAGGTAATGAAGCTAATTTTGATAAAGTAAAAGATTTTGCGGATGATTGGTCCTTTTATGATAACTTTATTCCTTTTGAAAAGAATCCTGAAACCGGTAAAAATAAGTACACGGCTGAAAAGATTGCCAAAAAAGGTGAAGAAGTATAAACAAAAAAAAGTGTATTATTTTACTTGACAAAATGACGATAATGTATATATGATTGAATAAGGAGGTTGTCTATGGATTTACCTAAAACAAAAGATCCTGAAAAATGGACTAAAGATGTTGCATTATCCAGAGCTGATTTAATGGATAATAAAATTGCCGGTGAAGATATGGAAGATTTTTGCAAGAGATTGGGCTTAGGAAAGCCTAAAATCAAGTTTGAAAACGGCAAGGCTATAAAGGTCCAGGGATAAAAAAGCTATAATCTCTTAATTTTTTTTATTCTATATGTAATGCTAGACAAGACATAACTTGACAAATGTAAAATTATAGAATTATAATATTGATTAGAGATATTCCATATTTTAGATAAGATTTGTTCAGAAATGGGCAGTCATAACGCTAATAACGTTGTGGCTGCCTTTTTTTTGCTTTTTGGAGATTTTGGAAAAATGGATAACGAAGTACTTATTGAAGGAAATATTTGTAAATCTATCTCAGGCCAGGAAGATGAAAACGGAAACTACATTTTTGAAGTAGAAGCATCTAATGAAAACCTGGATTTACAGAATCAAAGAACATTACAGAGTGCCTTAATGAAGTCAAAAGAATACTTTTTGACTAATGGTGTTATTTCTGATGACCACCAACACAAGGTAAGAAATCCAGATGGAACTGTTGAAAGTCATAAGGAAAAGATTATCGGTGAGCCTATTTCAGTTAGGACCGATGGAAAATCTACTTTTGTAAAAGGAATTCTCTATAAAGGTGTAGCAGCTGCAAAAGACTATATAAACCTTCTAAAAAATCATTCAAGCCGTGTAAAAGCATCTATCGGTGGAATTATGCCAACAATCCGCAAAGAAAGAGACGGTACCGAAACAGTAACCGGCTTTATGTGGAATGATTTAGCCCTTACTACTTCACCGGTAAATTGGACCGTAGGAAGTGCCAGATTTGCTAAATCTGTTTCAATGGTTGATTTTTGTAAATCTCTTGAAGCCGGAAGTGGTGCGGATGCTGCCGAATTTGAGGGTGGCCGCAGCTTACAGAAAGAGGATATTGAGGAAGAAACTGAAAAACTTCTCGACATAAACGATGGTGAAATGGATCCGGCTGATTCAATGGAAAAATCTAAGGATGAATTAGAGAAATCCATTAAAGAAATGGAAATCAATGACATTAAAGATTGCATCCTGGAAATAAACAAAGGAAATCTTACCAATGCTAATGAAATAACAGCTTATTTAATTGGCAAGGGATTTGATAAACGTCAGGCAAGGGAAACCATGCTTGAAATAATAGAACAGGGAGGAAGAAAAATGGCCAAAGGTAATTTTTCTGAAACAGTAGACGGAATCTTGAAGTCTATCGGTGTTAAGAAAAGCGCTGATGAAAAGAAAAAGCCAGAAGATGAAGAAATCGAAAAAGAAGAACTGTTCGAATTCGATGACGATTCAGAAGGCTCAGATGACGAAGATGACGTTGAAAAATGCGGTGCCAAAGGCAGCGTAAAGAAAGGTTGTGGTGTTAAGAAGTCTCTTGATGAAGAAGAAGATTATCTTGATGCAACAGAGCTTGTAAAGTCTATGGGTGAAGAAATTGATGCTCTCCGTGAAGAAAATGCAGAGCTCAGAAAATCAATGGAAGAAACACAGAACAGTGTTTTGGAAATTGCCAAAGCTCTTGGTGAACCTGTAGCAAGACAGAGTGTTGTAGCAAAGTCTATTCCTGGAAACGGAATGTCAGCTCCAACACCAAACAGAAAGCCGACAATGGCAGATTTTGATCAGTTCAAAATCTCTATAACTAAATCGGCTCAGGGTGGCAGAATGGAACCGGAAGAAGTTCAGTTCCTTAATTCAGAATTCCAGAAAGCTATGAACGGTGGAATCAAAGCAATCAAGCCTGAAACATGGCAGAAAATCTGTTCCATTGTTCGTGATAATCGTTAATAAAAAGGAGGCCGAAAATGGACGGCATTTTTGACGAAGAATTTGAAGCTCAGTCTCAGAATACAGAGCTCGAAAAGGCTCTTGAAGCCGGTTATGGTACAGATGCTGCATCGTTCACACAGGGACGTTCTTTGCAGCGCGAAGATTTGGAAGCAACACTTGTTACTGTTCTTGATGTAAAACAGAAAGATTTGAAGCTTTTCCACAAACTCCACAAACAGCCTGTTACTTCTACAGTACATCAGGTTGAACGCCAGACAGATGTAGGCGATGATGAATTCTTGTTCGTTGGTGAAAGCGAAAAGGCATCAGAAGGTGATCCAACATTCCAGAGAAAGATTTATGAAACCAAATACACCACAAGCAAGTGGGAAGTTTCACATCCACTTTCTCTTACAGACAATGTTGAAAATGCTATCAATGCATCAAAAGTTGCTGCCGTTATGCGTGTTTCTAAGGGTACAGAACGTTGTATTTTCCACGGAAACAGTGCCGCATCTCCAAAACAGTATGATGGTCTTTTGAAGATTATTGAAGATTCTGCAAAGAATACTTCTGTTGCTGAAAAGCTCCGTGCAACTGTTATGGATATTCGTGGTCTTGAAATTGGTGAATCTGATACAATTGATGGTGAGGTTATCGATGCCGGTGAAGCTTTGTTTGATGACATTGCTGAAAAGGTATACTCAAAGGGTGGTGATCTTGCAGAAGCTTACTTCCCACCTGTTCTTTCACGTCAGTTCAAGAATATGTTCAGTTCACGTCTCCGTCTGTCTACAAAAGATGAACAGTTTGCAATGGATAAACTTCCTAAGATTATCACAGCAACAAACTCAGTAATCAATATTACAGATGATGCCGGTGCAGATAAGATGTTCCGTGTAAAGGGTCCTGTAGTTGCTGCTGGTAACAGTGCAAAACGTCCTAATACACCTACAAGCATTACAGGAGTAGCTGCAAGTGATTCTGCATCTAAATTCACTACAGCTTATGCTGGTAATTATGTTTATGGAGTTCATGCTATCAATGCTTACGGAATTTCTGCAGCAGCAACAAGTTCAACAGTAACTGTAGCTGCCGGTGAAAAGGTAACTCTTACTATTACACCATCTTCAAACGGTGAAGCTGCAACAGGATTTATTATTACACGTTCAAAGGCCGGTGGTTCATCACTTATGGAAATGGTTCGTGTTGCAAACTCAGGAAATGCAACAACTGTTGTTGTAGACTTCAATGAAGATTTGCCAGGAACAGCTCAGGTTGTTCTTCTTACACCTACAACTGATGAAATGCGCCCTAATGCAAGTTTTGGTCAGCTTATGGGAATGTCAAACTTCGATCTTCCTACAGATTCAAGCCTTGCTCATCGTGGTGTTGTTGCATTGTATGGTATGCTTGAAGTTCGTGCGCCAGAATATTGTGCAATGATTAAGAACGTTGGTTATACCGGCGGTCTTTACTAAGACTAAAGGAGTTGTGTTATGGCTAAGAATACTAATAATGCAGCTCCTGTAGTTGATAATGAAAAGACTACAGGAGTTGAACAGACTGAAAATGCAACTACTGAGAATAGTTCAGTAGTTGCTGATGAAAAGCCGGTAGAAACACCAGAAACAAAGCCGGTAGAAGATAAACCGGCAGAAAAGCCGGCAAAAGAAAAGCCTATTGATGATGATAAAAAAATCGTTATTAAATGTGCTGCTTATGCCGGAAAAGAACTCGTTCTGCCTACAAGAACAATAACTCTTGATGAAAAGGGTTGTTGTGAAGTAACCGGAATTGAAGCCAAAAGGCTTCTTTCACTTCCAGGTTATGAACTTTCCAAATAAGGAAGTATAAAATGGCAATTCTCGCTGAAAGTACAACAAACAGAATACTCGTTACAATCTCAGGTGTTACAGAACCTGTTATTCTTGAACGTCTTTTCTATAAAGAAAATAACTGGCTTGTTTGGACTGGAAGCGAGTTTGCCGATCCTTTAGATGAATCTACAATACCACTTCCAATAAATGCAGGTGATTTTGTTGATTCATTTAATCTTACATCAGGATTATATCAATACCGAATTCACAAAGCTGATATTTTAGAGCCTGAATATAAGGATTATCAGTTTTGTTGTTGGACTAAATTCGGGGTTCCTGATGCTGTTGGTTATTCTTTTAATAATTACAAGGTGCCGGAAGGCTCATGGGGTACAATTGTAACTCCGGATGATTGCCGTTATACGTTCCTTTGGGGAACCGATTTTAAGGCTGCAAACGGCTCATATTTTACAGATGAACAGATACAATGGTTTATTGATGCTGCAACAAGAGAAATGGAAAGGCAGCTCAATATAACTATCATTAAAAAACGTATTAAATCAATGGCAACAATAGAATCTAAACACCTTGTAAAGGGTGTAGATTATGACGTTGAAGAAACACCTTATGACTTTTCTTACAGAAAAATACAGCGATATGGGATGATACAGACAAAACAACGTCCTATTCTGGATATTACACGTTGTACTTTAATCAATAAAGGCCAGTCTGATGATGTGGATTTATTGCCATCTGTTATTCCTGATAAGAAAAATGGTGTAATTAAGTTTATGAAACGTCCATTCAAGCCTAATGATACCTGGTTTGGAATTACTGATGCCATAAGCCGTTATGGATCTGAAACATGGAATCCACATATATTTTATGTAGTTGATTACGATGCCGGATTTGAAAATTCTGATGAAGTTCCATCTGATTTGAGACAGATGATTGGAAAAATGGCAGCTATATCACTTTTGAATGTTATCGGTGATGGTCTTATGTCAGGTTTTTCAAGTTCTTCACTTTCTATGGATGGTGTTTCTGAGAGTTTTAGCTCGACACAGAGCGCAACTTCTGCGTATTTCGGTGCCCGTATTGCAGTCTATCAAAAAGAGGTGCAAGAGTACATTGCTCAAAATAAGTATAAATTTGGCTTTTTCAGGGTAGGTTCTTTATGAAAAATCGTGGTGATAAATGGTCTGAAAATGAAATTTCTCTTGCTAAAGAATTATATCTTAAAGGATATAGTTTTAATGAAATAGCATCACAAACTAATCATTCTGAAATTGCCGTAACAAAGAAAATACAAAGTTTAGGATTATCTAATAGAAAAGTTTTATGGACTGATGAAGATTTGCATAATTTAAGAGATTTATTTAATCAAGGATTGTCATATTCAGAAATTGCTCAGAAACTTGGAAAAACAGTTAGAGCTTGTCAAGGAAAAGCCGTAAGACTTGGATTGAAGAAAAAAGAATGTAATGCTTGGGAAAATAAAAACCGTGCAGATTTTTGGACTGAAAGAGATATAGAGAAACTTATATGTTGTGCAAACAATTATACTTCTTATTCAGAAATATCTAAGATTATGGGAAGATCTATAAAATCTATCTCTTGTAAATTAAGTGAATTAGGAAAACACTTGAAAGAAAAAACTGAAATAGAAAAGGCAAATTATAGACGTGCATATTCTGTAGATGATGATTATTTTGAAATAATAGATTCTCAGAAGAAAGCTTATTGGCTTGGTTGGATTCTAACAGATGGTTTTATCACAACAAAATTAAACACAAGTAGAGGAAATATAAACTCAAATTCAATAGGGTTGAAATTACAGGAAAAAGATATTGATGTATTACAAGATATGAAATCTGATTTGAATTGTAGTAATGAAATAAGAATGGTAAAAAGAAATAAACCTATTGTTTATAAAGATAAGGCAATTATTTTTAATTCTCAGTGTGAATTAAGATTTACTTCTGCAAAAATGGTACAAGACTTAGCAAAATACGGCATCCATCAGAACAAAACTTATGATGTTGTATTCCCAGAAGCTTTAGACAGTAAATACTATCCTGGTTTTATTGCCGGTGTAATTAGTGGTGATGGATGTATCAATATAAAACTTAATCACGGTAAAACTTATCTTCTTAGATGTATGATAGCCGGAACGTTTGATTTAATTGATAACATCAAGAATATTCTAGTAAAAGAAATTGGTGTAAATCCTGATAAGAAAATAACAAAGAATAAAGGTTCAAAATGTTTATATACATTGGAACTCAATCAGACTGAAACAATAGCTCTATATTATTGGCTGCAGAAAAACGGAATCAGCCTGATGGAGAGAAAAAACAAGCTGATTGAAGAATTCTTGAATGAAAGAGTAAAAATACCGGCTTAGGCTGGATATTATAAATAAGGGAGGAAACAAAAATGTTTACTTTTGATAAAGAACAGATTAGGAAAACTTCTCCGCTTGGAGAAATGATTGCTGAATCAGTTGGAGTTCCTGTTGATTGTGGTGGACTTGATTTGAAAGAGGGTACACCTAGTAACATTCCTGGAATATTCAAGCAGGTTGAAAAGGCTTATTCAGTTGGTAATCCAGTTGTTGCAAAGAATCTTCTTTGGGAAGGTGCTGCTTTTACACCGGCTGTAGTTGCCGTTACAAAGCGGCCTAGTGGTAATTTTATCTGTACATTCTCAACATTACAGATTGAGATTGAACCGGATGATGATGTAACAGTTATCAATATGTTGGCCGGCTAAATCAAAATGATTGATTAAGGCGCTTTTTTTGTAGTATTTTCTTGCCTTTTGAGATACAGTTTCCGGTCTGTCTAAAACCGGTTTTTTTGTAGGTGGGAAAAATGATACTGATTGCTATATTGTTATTAATGTTTGCCATATTTTTAATATGGTGGAAAGATTTGTAGGAGTGGAAGAATGAAACCTTGGAATCTTTACAAATTTCAAAAAGCTCAGGAATATAATTCAAATGTATTAGATTATAATTGGGCTGTAAAGATAGTTAATGATGAAAAAACAATATATGTATTTACTCAATATTCTACTTCTATTTTGGATTGGATAATTAATTTCCTTTTCTTTTATATTCCACAGATCAGAAGATGGTATGTTTACTTTGCATGTTTAGGCTGGCAAAGTGCATTTAATTCCTGTAAACAAATAATATTAAATGAAGTTTTAATGGCTATGAACACTTTCCCAGATTATAAAATTGTCTGTTGTGGTCATTCTTATGGTGGTGCTGCATCTGTATTAGTGGGAATCGATATATTTTTTGCCTCAGGAAGAAAGACTGATTTAATTACTTTTGGGGCTCCAAAACCTTTATTTTTCTTGTATACAAAACTTGTATCAAGATTATTTTTCGATGAAGTAAAACAATATGCTCATAAATGCGATCTTATTTCATATTTACCACCTTTTATTGGTTATTGGAATATAAAGGTTGTCAGAATCGGAAAGTTTAGCCTGAAAGGTTTATTTCAGCCAAATATATATCATCAATGTTATGGTGATGAAAGCTATTATCAGGGAGTAGGAGAATAAATCATGGGTCAGGGCTTAGGAAGAAATTCACCAGTTGTATTATCACTTGGAAAAGACAATTATGAAGCTCTTATAGAACGACACGGCCAATGGATGCGTTGGAGAATAGCCGAAAAATGTTCATGCGTAAAGCCTGTAACCATGCAGCCTGATATTCATTGCCCATATTGTGCCGGTCGTGGATATACATATACTCACCTTAAAAACATGATAACCTATTCTGTTGTAATGCTTTATGACGGCAAGGGAATATTAAACCTTGATGAAAGCTTAAAAAGTGCTGAATTACTTGAATTGTATGATATGCAAGGTTATAGATATGAAAATGCAAAAAAATTGTGTAATTATATCTATCTTGGAGAAGATACTAAATACCCAACAAAGGGAACTTATTTTACAGCCGTAATGAGAAAAAATATTGTTCAGAAACTTGAATCGGCTGTTGCAGAAAAGAATAACATGGGTTATTACACGGTTCCTGGTTTATTGAATAAGAGAAACAATATTGAAGGTATATATTATGAAGCTCCATCAGATATTATCAGTATTGGAAAAATTACGGATGCAGCTGGAATTGAATATAAAGCAACAGAATTTCGTCTTAATCAGTTCAGAATTGAACCTACTATAGATCCTGATACAGAAGAAGAAATACCTATTACAGAGCCGGTAACAGTAGAAAATGTTGAAAACATTCCACCATTTATATTTGTTTTACTCAGCCAAAACCTTTCAAAAGGTGATGCAAAAGCCGTTGAAGAAAGCAATGGTGATGCTGTATGTTCATTCCCTTATGAGTGCGATGTTTCAAATGATGATATACTTACAGTTTTAGCCGGTAGTTATACTCAGAAAGATGTTATCTGCCGTTCACAATTGGTAACAGATACAATTGGTGCTGATTTTGTTTATGATATTGTTTCAGTAAAGGGAATTATTGACGGTGAAGAAGTTGAATATAAACAGGGAACCGATTATATTTTAGTAGGAACAAACAAGATAAAATGGCTTGAAAATGCAGAAATAAGTCCTGATATTGGTGAAGCATATTCTATTACTTATCATATAATGCCTACTTATCGTGTTGTAAAGCAGATTCCACAAATAAGAACAAGTGAGAATCAAAGGCTGCCAAAGAAAGTGGTTGTAAAACTGTTTTCTGCTTATGCTGAAAAAGCCGGAGTTAATGTTCAGAAGAACAATGAAATAACTAAAAAGGGAATTAATTCCAGTTATTAGGGAGGAATAGAAAATGAATAAATTTTTAATCAGAAAAGATGTTTACGGTGAATTAATAGAAAAGGGATATGGCAAGAAAGACTTGTCTAAACTCACAAAAAAGAAAATAACAGATAAAAACGGCCATACTAGAACCGTATATGTAAGAAATGGTGAACAGCCGGCAACTCAGCAGCAGCCAAAAGCTCAGGATGAACTTTCACCTGAAAAGAAAGCTCGTTATGAAGAAATGCTTGAACAGGTAAAAGCAGGGCCGGAAGAAAATGCTTTGTTTGTTCGTGGAAAAGGTATGCTCAACAAAAAGGATGCTATTGCTCACTTGGAAGGAAAGCTTGGAAAGAAACCAGAAAATAGCGCTTTTGAAGAAACTAATAAAATAATGGATGAATTCAAAGGTGATCCATTAGAAAATGTAAATAAATTAAATGATGAACTCAGAGCTGCAAACAATAAAAAAGTTATGGATGATTTTAACAACAAAATAGAAAAAATAAAAAATGATACTCTTAAAAGGATAGAAGAATTAAAGAAAGATCCAAAAGAAAAAGGAAATAAATCAAAAGAAGTAGACTTCAAAAAATGGCTTGAAGATAACGATATAGTTCCGGAAGAAATGGCAGGTGAAAGCCATGCTCAGATTTATAAAAAGGTAAAGAAAACCGGTTTGGATGACGATGCAGCAATGAAAATTACCGGAGATATAATGGCTTATAATGAGGCCTATAAATCTGAAAAACCAGCTCAGGAACAAAAATATGATGATATTAAGGCTTTTGAAGAATATAAAACTCTTGTAACTAAAGAGAATCCTACAGATGAAGATCATAAAAGAATAGGACAACTTGTAATGGAACACTTCAATCATTCTAACGAGGCATGGCCAGGTGGTGCAAAACTTAGAGAAGAAAGCGGAATGTTGGAGAAAAGATACAATAACCTGAAAGAAGGTGATGAAATAACAGCCTATGGTAGAGAATTAAAAGTTGTCAAAAAGAATGAATACAACAAGACAATTAAGGCAGAATTTGTAACAAAGGATGGCAGAAAGCACACTACAGATTTAAGCATTATGGATATTGATGACAGTTCTTTTGATAAAGATGGTAAGGCAAAGAAAAGTGCCAAAGAATCAAAATCATCTGTAAATGGCTTTACCCTTGATGACATTTATCATCACGGCAGCGATAAAAAATGGCCAGATGTAAAGAAAATTGATGATATGGAAACGGCTAAAGGTGTTGTAGAAATGATTGCTCAGAAGTATGGTGCAACAGATAAAGGCCGTGAACAGCTCATGGATTTTATAGCATATAACATTGGTGGAACCAATCCGTTATATGACAAGCTTTATGAAGAATATGGTGTTGATGCCGATGACTTGGATATGGATTTTGAAGCAAGTCATGATTTAATTCTTAATCAGGCAATGGGAAAAGATACAAAAAAGAACAGAGAACAGATAGCTGATTCAAAATCAGACTTTGAAAGAAGATACAGACAGATGCTTGAAAGAGAAGGTTGATGACTAATTACACCATTGAATACGATTTATCAGAATTAAAAAACCTTACTGATAAGTTTGCAAAAACAGTTCAAAATGCTCCGGAAGCTGCATTGCCAAACACGGCTAATGCCTTCCAGATGGCTGCTCAGTATGTCAGGAATATGTGGACTAGCTATCTGAGTGGAGATCAGCCATTAAACGGTATTGAGTTCATGGACGGTGTAACAAGTGCAATGGTACGTTCCATAAAAGCTCAAAGAAACGGTGATTTTGATTATTCTATATATTCAGATAACAGACAACTTGAAGAAAAAACAAAAGGCCGTAAGGAAGTTGAGTATGATATGAAAAAAACACATCCTTACGGCAACAAATCAAGGGTAAGCAAAAAGGGAATACCTTACTTGATTATTCCATTCAGATGGGGAACTCCAAACGGCAAAGGAACCAAAAGAGCTCATTTTAATAATTTTATACCACAAAAAAACTATGAAACATCTGTAAAAGGTCTTAATTTATCGGCTGTTGATTCTGCCAAAAAGTATTTTGAAGCCAATTTTAAGGGTGAAAACATTGAAAGACAGGGGTATTCATGGGCAAAAAATGGCCGCTTGAAAGAAGATCAAGCCTGGGATAGTAGAAGTGTAGGAATGGTAAGAATGAAAGATGTTACAGGAAGTACATATTTTACATTCAGAATTGTTTCTGCAAAATCTCCGGCAGGAAGTTGGATTTATCATAGGGATGCAAAACCAGCTGTTGATATGATGGGTGCTTTGGAAAGAACTGTAAAACCAAAGATTGATGAAATGATAAGTGCCGGAATTCAGGCTGATAATAATATGTACAAGAACATGTGATTTTCAACCTGATACATCGGTTTGTAACATTAGTGATAACATATATAAAACATTGACAATAGAAGATTAATAGAATAAAATATTATTAAGACAAAGATTTTGCAGATTCTGCATAATACATAATAATCAGTATGTCTTGAAAAAGGCAGCTTGGAATTTAATCCTTTTGGATTGGATTTTAGGCTGCCTTTTTTTTGTTTTGTTTTGGAGTTTTAAGGAAAATGATTTACTACCTTAATTTAGGATTTGTATTAGAACAGGCTCTTGTGGATGTAACAAAAACTTACATAGATAGATTGCATCTTGATTCTGTTTACAACAATTTCCATATAACAGTAGTAAATGAACATCCTTTTGCTCACATGATGATTGAAGATAAAACAACAGCAAATGATACATTCCCTAGTGTTGTAATTACTTCTCAAAGTGATGGTGAAGTTCCTGATTTGGCAAACATGACAGAAGTAAATCACGGTGTAAAAGTTACAAGTAAGGACTTGGATGATTTATTTGCTCAGGCAACAAGGCCAAAAACAAAAATAAATGATAAGACCGGAAATACTGAAATAGTTAAGAAAAGGGATGGTTCAATAGTAAGAGAAACGGTGCCAGGATATGTTTTGATTTATGATGAAGAAAGAATCAATCAGCTTAAAGAAATAGCAGATTCCAGAACAGTTGGAGAAGAACCAGGTGGAATATATGGCATAAAAATAGATTCAAGAAGAAGGGATAATATTTCAGTTGAAATATGGTGTGAAAACGATCAGTTGAAAGATGAACTTTATGAACACCTTAATCTGTTTTTTTCTTGTTCTTTAGACAGAATATTACATGAAAAATTCCGGATGTTTGATTGTGCGATTTTCGGAAACAGGATTCATGGTGAAAGGTCAAGCAACTATAATTTCGATTTTGACGTTATGTTGTCTGGCTCACATCTAACTTTTTCCGTTGATTATAACGTATCACAGATAATTCTTGATACGGAAATAGAAAACATAACTACAGAAATTTTCTGGGAGGTAATCAATCATGTCAAAACAGAAAAATGCTGATTTGTCTGAGACAACAGAAAATGAAGTTACGGAAAATCTTGTTGAGCAGTCAGAACTTGAAGGAATTTCTTCTGAACCTGAACCGGTTGTAGAAGAAGTTGTTGAAAGTCAGCCGGAAATCGAAAAGCCGGCAAAAAAGGTTGCTAACATAAACAGAGTAACTACGGCTGCTGTTAAAGGCAATAAAAAAATGGGTGTAGCAAAGTTTCTTTCTTACTATCCACAGGATGTTTACATTGAAGCTTTGCTTAGATTCTATTATCCAAAATCATTCTTTACTGTTGAAGAATGGTTTCAGCGTATTGAAGAAATCTTGAATACGCCTATTAATCACTAAAAAGGGAGGAAAGAAAAATGGGTGTAAGTCCAGCTATATTTGAAAGTGCCGGTCAGCGTTCTGAACATTATGTTCCAGGTGTTTATGGCCGTAGTTTCAACGTTTCAAGTCCATCAGGAATCTCAGCCGGAAACTTGTGTATTCTTGGTAAGTCAAACGGTGGAGAACCTTATAAAATGCTTGAATTTGGAAGTCTTGCCGATGCACAACAGGTTCTTGTTGGTGGTGAACTTCTTGATGCCATTGCTTATGCTTTCAGTGGTTCAAATACATTTGTTCCATCTAAAGTATATGCAATGCGTGTAAACAATGGTACACAGTCAAGTGTAACATTAAAAAATGGTGCAACAGATTTAATAAAATTGAAATCATGGGATTGGGGTGTACATACAAATCAGCTCAAAATCATGATTGCAAATGGTACTGTTGCAAACTCAAAGAAAATCACACTTGCTTACAAAGATAAGGCTCAGACAGTAGATAACATTGTCAATGCAGCTCTTGAAGTAAATTATCTTGGAGAAGGTGTAAGTCCAACTGTTTCTGTAGGTACAGATAACATCAGTTTTGGTGCAATGACAGATGTTGAAGCTCCTGATGAACCAGAACCAGTTGATACTCTTACAGTTGCTTTTGCCGATTTTGATACTCTTGAATCACTTGTTACTTATGTAAATGAAGGTGGTGCATGGGGCTTGTCAATTGTTGGCAACAATGCAGAGATGAAGTCTGTTGAACTTGATACTGTAACAAATCAGGCTGTTGCAGATACAGGAACTACACTTTATGCAAACTTTGCATCATTTAATGCAGCAATCAAATCAATGGAATGCATTGGAGAAGAAGAAATTCTTTCTACAACAACTCGTCAGGTTCCGGATAATACCGATGGCTATGTTTACTTTACCGGTGGAACAGTAGGTTCTTATACAGTTTCACAATGGCAGGATGCTCTTAAAGCTCTTGAACTTGAAGATGTTCAGATTATTGCAACTCCATCTACAGAAGCAAACGTTCATACTCTTATCAGCGCACATTGTACAACAATGAGCAATGTTATAAACAGAAAAGAGAGAACTTGTATTCTTGGTGGTGCTGTTGGCATGACTGATGAATCTGCCATAACAGAATCGCAGGGATTAAACAACAAACTTGTTTCATTCTGTTGTGATAACCCAATCAAAGTAAATCTTTTGACAGGAAACACAGAAACCTTGTCAGGTGCAATGCTTGGTGTAATGCTTGCCGCAATGGAAAGTGCTATGTCTCCAAACAATCCATTGACATTTAAGCAGCTTAATGTTCTTGGATTTACAAAGATCCGTAATATTACAAATATTTCAACACTTATCAAAGCTGGAATTATGGTTTGTAATGCAAATCCTGAAAACCTTTCTGAATATATATGTATTCGTGCTTTGACAACTTTCCAGGGTAATGATCTTATCAACAATGAACGTTCAATGGTTCGTGAAGATCTCTTTATGAATCGTGATTTAAGAGCTCAGTTTAGACCAGGTATAGGAACTGCCGGAACAAGTGATAATCCAATCACTTCTACAAATGCTGCAATCAGAACTCTTAAAGACAAAGCAGCTGAATGGGCTTTGAACGGATATATTGTTCCAACAGATTCAAATGAAAATGTTTGGGATATTAAGGTAAGAATCGATGGTGATAAGGTATTTATTACCTATTCACGTTATCTTACAGCTCCGGTTAATTTCGTATTTATTACGGCAATTAATCACATCTATACATCTACAGTAGAACTGTAATGGAGGTAAAAAATGGCTGATGGAATAGCACAATATACAAACGGTGTAGCAAGTTCCCTTTTGACAATCGGTTATCGTTGTCAGGTTCGTGTTGGAACAAATGCTGCTGATGCAAAGGTTATTGGCTTTGTAGATTCTGCCGAAATGAGTAAGCAGATACAAACTCAGAGAGCTCAGGTTTTGGATTCTATCTTTCCGGCATCAATTGATCCACAAGCAATTACTGTAAGTGGTAGAATGACAGGTTTCCTTGCAAGTCCAGCTGTTTACAAGGGAACTCAGCAATTTAATGGTGGTGGAAAAATCTCACTTTCATCATTTAATCCGAAATCTTCTGATTTTAAGAACGGAAAAGTTGTCAATAAATTCAAATATCTTGATTTTTATGATGAAAAAAAGAAACTTATTTTGGGTTCCATTGACACTTTAATATCAACAGGATTCACAATCACAATGAATGGTGGAACTTATGTAAAAGCAAATGTAAGTGTTGAAGCCATTGATATGAGTTCTGGAAAAGATTACGAAGCTCAGTCAGATGCAGAACTGTAATAAAAATCGGGAAAAATAGGGAGATTTAGGGAAAATTTCCCTATTTTTCATTAAAAACTACAATAATATAAGGAAAAACTACAATGAATTTAGAAGAAACAGAAAAGAAAGATGAAGTGTTGGAAGAAACACAAAGAGTAAGCATGTTTAATGCTATTGTAATGGGGAAAGATGTTACAGAAACAATCAATACAAGCCGTGGAGATTTTAAGGTAAAATATCCACGTTCTCGTGATATTCAACAGATAGGAAGGTTACAAGCCTTACGCTTAAATGGAATTCCTATTGAATGTTTTGATAAGAATATCATTGCTTTAATGCAAGAAATTGCAACATTGGATGTAATTGTTTTAGAGGGGCCGGCATGGTATGAAAATGCAAAGAAAGAAAATGTAAATTTTTCTTGGGGTGATATTCCATTGCAATCTTATATTCAGGAGGTGTATGCAGCCGCATATACCTTTCGCCTTAAAGTGCAGAAACTCCTTGAAACAAATGGCAAAGAAGGAGATAAAGAACTGGATTCCGTTTCAGACGTTAAAGATAATGGTAGTCCAGGACTTTTTGACGGCATCAGTACAGAACAAGAACCTTCAAGATGAACTTTACTATAATGTATGGTTTGAATTCTTGATGAACTATGACAAATTAGGAATAAGGGATGCTTATCAAAAAGAAAAAGAAAAACAGAAATCATCCGTTAATGCAGATGAATTAAGAGCTTTAGGATATTCGGAAGAAGATATTCAAAAGGCTCAGTTTGAATAAAGGGGATTATCATGGATCAGTTTACAATTAAAGGTAAAGTTATATGTGATACTGAAATAAACGGACAGCCTATATCTAATAATTCCCTTGGTGGCATGGGAGCCGTAGAAGATTGGCAAGCTTTCACAGATGCACAGGATGATTCAATAGATTCCATTAAAAATAATAATGCCTTAATGAAAGAATTCGGTAATATCATGCCGGAAATATTAAAAAATTTCCGGACGATGAATGATATTGTTGCAAGAACAAATCAAAATTTACCGGCAATAGGGCAGGTAAAATCGTCAGAAGATTTAAGATTAAAACAGATAGATAATTATAGCAGACAAAACTTTTTGCAATTAGTAAATTCAGGAAGTAATGCTGTACAGTCTGTTGCTAATGCCAATATGAGTGGGGCTGTTTTAGGAGGTGTAAATAGCATTGCTGGAACAGCTAACAATCTTTCAAAAATGGCAGAAGCTTCAGATATGGCAAGTCTTGCAAAAGGATTGGTTGCCGGTGGTGTAATAGCAACGGTTGCTGCTGCTGTAATAAAAGGTGGTGATGCACTTGCCAGCAAATACATTGAATCAATGCCAACAATCTATGGAACAGGAAAATCATTTAATTCTTTAAGTGATGGAGAAGCTCTTGCTGCATATAATGCTATAAACGGTTATAACAACGGAACCGGTTTGGATGTAGATACATTTCAAGGATTGGCTCAATCATTGAGAAAACAAGGTGTTGGAAATAACTTAGGAACACCTGGGGCTTTATCTTTAGTAGGAAGTATTGCTCAAACAACAGGAAGATGGGCCTATGCAACAGGTGGTGATGTAAACCAATACGCAAACCTTGCCGGATTAATGTCTCGTTATGGTGGAAGTGGTGACGTTTCATCGGATTTTAATTATCTTGTTGCAGCCGGAAAAGCGAGTGGATTAAACAATTCCCAAATACCTGAATTTCTTTCTGGAATTCAAAAAGTAATGGAAGATGGTATTTCTAAAGGGTTTACTCGTTCTGCGACTGATGTAGCAGATACACTTTTAATGTTCTCAAAAATGTCAGGAAACAATGCTTTTTGGCAAGGTGAACAAGGTGTAAAGCTGCTTAATCAGATGAATTCAGGACTTGCCGGTTCTACAGGTTTAAGTAAAACAACAGATATTCTTGCTTACAGAGCTATTTCCCAGGCTTACAATGGAAAACAATCAAGTGCTTTAGGTGATTTATACCTTGCAGATGGCGGTTATGTTAATAATATGATGCTGCTTGAACAAGGTTTGAATAAAAATAATTTTGGTTCTGTAATGGATGCAATAGCATCATCAACAACAAGTAAGGAAGGTCAGATAGAAAGAATAAGGGAAATGTTTGGTGTTAATTACACCGGTGCATCAAGAATATTGCAACTTTATTCTAAAAAAGGTGGAAGTGTTACAGATACAGATATAAGAACTATTACAGAGGCTCCAGAAAACCAGAATGATGAAACAAAATATCAGCAAGCTATAAATGATATAAAGACAGCTGTTGTTAATATAGGACAAGGTGCTGCTGAATTAAAAATAAAAAGTATGGGTTTAATTACAGGTCCTCTTGGTGCTATTGCTCAAAAGGTGGCCGGATATACAACTACAAACACAAGTATTCTTTTAGGTGAATCTGCTGATAACAATTCAAATGTTTTAAGTGCAAATGTAACAGATGGAAGTGTTGGTGATCATGCTTTGTTTGGATATAAAGTTTCAGACGGCCCTGTCTGGGAAATGAAAAAAATAATTGGAAGAAATAATACAAAAGCTATTGATGAGTATTTAAGAAGGGATGAATATGGAAATAAAATATTAGAATTGTCAAACGGAAGCTCAGAAGAAGCCAATTCTTTCTTACAATTCTTATTAAATAATAAAGAGGCTAGTGATTTACGAGGACAAGTTAATGAAGAAACTTCTGATTATATTGTTTATCAAGAAGAAAGGGATGCTACCAAAAAACTATTAGAACAGATGTATCAAATATATTCATTGCTTAAAGATGGTATTACTTTAACAGAGCAGAAATAATTTATTTAGAAACTGTGTTTTTGGTGATATAACCCCTATAAATGATAACGTTGCTAGAATCTAAAAAATTATCAGGACTTATACCAGCATCACGGAATTTAGAAATTAAATTTTGAAATTCAGTTTCAATATTTTCTAAATCTATGAGAGAATATTGTTTTAATAATTCTTCATTTTCAAATGAAAGATCAATTGAAATCATAATTTTTGATACATAAGATCTTTTTATAAAAGATAATTTATATAAATTGATAGATGGATTTATTGTAGATTTAAGTCTATAACTTATTTCACATTTATCATCCATCTGAAAATATTCATTTTCAGATTTATAGTTATACCATGATTCTGCAAAAAGAAATGGTGCTGCAAACAATAAAATTAAAGATATAATTAGTTTTTTCATAAAAAATCTCCTTGCTTTAAAAATAAAGCGTTTTTTTAGATTTGGCAAGTTTTTTTTCTTATACATTGACAACAGACTATTTATAGAATAAAATTAAACTATATTTATCATAGGGTATGTTAAGAAATTAGCAGCCGGAATAGTGTTTTAAACATTGTTCCGGCTGTTTTTTTTTAAAGTTTTTGGGGGAAATAATGGAAGTATTGGCACAAGCTCCACAACCTACAATAAAGTGTTTTCATTCCATTAGAGATAACAAGGCCGTTCAGGACTTGTATCAGGAATTTACTCCAAATTCTGCATATATTTCTGGCAAAAATCTACAGTCATATAATTTTGAAAAATCTATAGATGATTTTGGAGGCTCGTTTTCTTTTACTGTAAAAGAAGATACAGAAAATCTGAAAGATCCTTTTATGGATAAAGTTCAGCCTTTAGATATTATTGTTATTTCTGAAAGTGGATATACAGAAAGGATAGATTTTATAGGTGTTGTAACCACTATTTCGGCTGGTGGAATTGCCAGCAATCTTAATAAAACTGTTACTATTTCAGGCAAAAGTATAGAATGGCTTTTCAGTTATCTAAATGTAAATTGTGATATAAAAATTGCAATATTCAATAATTCAGAAGCAAACAAAACATTTTTAACAGATTTTGCAGAAAAAAATGGTACTACCGGATTTACAATAAAACAGATTGCTGTTTCAAGCATTAATATGTTCAAAGAACAGGTTGCAAGATTTAAAGATATATCTAATTACATCATAAATGATTTGATAGATTTATGGTTTGAATCGGATTATATTGAGGCATCAGAAGAAAAGTTTGCTTATCCAATTTCAAGTAACTTATTTGAAAGTGGAAAAGTTAATGTAATAGACTTTATAAAGAAGTTACTTCCTTCACCAATTTATGAAATATTCAGTTATATAAATGATTCCGGAAAACCAAAGATAGTTTTAAGACAAGTGCCTTTTGATAATCCTGTTGCTTATTATTCAATAAATCCTGCACAATTATCAGATTACACATTAACCAGAAGTTGTAATGAAGTTTATACAGCTTTTATGACATATATTGAGGGAACAGATTTGGACCCTAGTTTTTATATGAACCTGATGGCAGCAGAAGGAGAACAAAAAGGATATAACTATGCAAAATCAAATGCAGAAAAATCTGCTTTGTATGGCTATCAACTTTTAACATGTTCTTTTGTTGGTTATAATGCATCACTTGAAGCAAAACTCGATAAAGAAAAAATTGAAAAAATGAATCAGGATTTGGAAAGGTGGTTTTCAAATCTTGATGAAATGTATACAGGTGATTTTACATTCGTAAATATGACAAAAGAAAAGATTCCAAAAATGGGGGAATGGGTAGGCTTTGCAAAAGGACAATATTATATAGTTTCAGAAAAACATACCTGGAACTATGGAGATAACCCTATGGTAAATTATCAAGTTATAAGAGGCGGTGAATATTCAAATGGAACGTTTAAGCCAATTAAACGATTATCTGCTGTATACAAGGAGTTTGAATAATGCAAGTAAGAAGAAATATTCACAAAACAAATGCTATTCCTCAACACTTGCCGGAAGGTAATTATCTTACCGATAGAATTGGTTTTTGGGCTTTGGTAAAAGAAGTTAATTCAAAAAACAATACTGTTACAGTAATTTCAGATACAGGCTATGAATTTAAGAACATCATGGTAAAATCTGATGAATGGGTTACAGTAGATAAAAATAAAAATTACGTTCCATCAGAAAGAAACCTTCCACCTAAAAATTCAAGGGTATTTGTATTAACACCAACATATTCTGCAACAGGAGCTTTTGTTTTATGCTCAGGATTTTCTCGTGGGGATGAAAACATCAGAAAATTATGGGCTGCAAATGATAGTGAACTGGAAGATAAAAACAATTGTCGTGAAACAAAAACTCAGGGTGGTTGGGATATTACAGAAGAATATTCAAATGGAAATTTTAATGTAGTTTCAGATGATGGTAAAATTAAGATTGCGATTAATACAACATCAAATGCTCAAAAAAGCCAGAATAAAGAAGTAAAAATAGAAGCTTGGGATCATAAAATAATTATCAATGCAGACGGTATACAACTTAATGCAGGTAATGAAAAAAAAATTAAAATTGGAAATTCTGTAGATACACTGAAAGGGTTGTTAGGTGATTTAATTAATAAGTTGAATAGCGGTACTGTTGCTACGACAGGAACTGAAACGGCTCAAACAGTAACATCTGGTCAATTTACAGATATATCAACGAAGTTAGGTCAAATTTTGGAGTGATGAAATGGCAACTTATCTTAATTCAGATTTTTGGAATAAAGCTTATCTGTTGGAATTTAAGTTAAATGGTGTTTTAACCGATGCATTTACTTTTTCTGTTCCACCTGAAAATGAAGAATTTTCTTTTCCTCAAAGAAAAAGTGAAACAAAAACTTTTGGTGGCGCCGTAGTTGCAGATTACGGTAATGATATGGTGCAGATTAACCTTTCAGGAACAACAATAAATCAGGAAATAAAACTTATATATAGAAGTTTTTTAGGTTATTCTGAAATGACTGGTGAACAGGAAATATTTTATTTAAGGAATTTGCTCAAAAAGTATGGAACCAGAGATAACTTACAGAAAAAAGAAGTTTATTTATATTCATTGAACGGTAAGGATAAAATTACTTCAAAAGATCCAAAATGGTGGAAAATATATGTAGGGCAGCTCGATATATCAAGAAATAAAAATAAGCCTTTCTGCTATAACTATAAATTCATAGCAACAGGAGCTCCGGAAGTAACAGAAAAATTTGAATGGCCGGTAATAAACTATCTTGAAAGCAATGATATGAAATATGCATGGCTTGGCAACAATGTTAATGCTTTGACAAAATTTACGGAAAGAGTAACAACAAAAATGAATGAAATTGCAGATGCTTTCCAAAGTCTTGGCGCTGATAATCTGGCAGAGTTATCAGGATATATTTCAGCCATGCGTCAAAACCTTGATACATTCAATACAGCCGTATCAAAATATGTCGTGATTTTTTCAGGCAAGGTTACTGATATATCAGAATTTGCAACAGATACTGTAGGTTTGGGAGATAAGATTTTATGGTCTGCAACAAGATATTATCCTACTTTAATTGCAGATGTTTGGAATTCATGTAAAAATTTAGTTGCCACATGTAAAGGAATTTACAATTATTGTGCAAATATTGATGAAATATACTTTAGTGAAAGTTCATGGCAAAGCATAAAAGAACTTTTTGATGATACAGTAACAGATGTTGATATTGCTGATACATACTCTACGTTAGCCTATCAGAACATCAGTTATGCAAATACATTATCAACAATTACAAACAAAAAACTTAATGATATAAGTTTTGCCATTATTCCAGGCGAAATGGGTGAAGATGATCAGATAGTAACAACTTACGGTTATAAAGTAATTTCAATTACTGATGCCGAAACAAATTGGGATCAAATAGCTCGTGATTATTATGGAGATGCAAGTCTTTCATACGTTATAGCAACGTTTAACAATATTCCAACAGATAAACCTTTGGTTGCAGGTCAAAGCATCTTGATACCAAATCTTAATTTTGCAGAAAACAAAACTTCTGAAAATGAAATCTATAACAGTCCTGACGTAAAAGATAATTATGGAAAAGATTTGTTAATATCAGATAAAGATTTTGGTGTTACAAACGGAGACCTTTCTTTAATTGATGGTGTAAAAAACCTTGAACAGTCTTTGTTGAATAGATATTCAACCTTGGTTGGTGCAAGAATCAGACTTGAAGCTTATGGAATCAGGGCTTCTATCGGGGATGCTTTAACAGCAACATCGGCTTTAATTCAGGCAAGTGTTCATCAAACAACTGTAGAAGATCCTCGTGTAGATAGTGTAGAAGATATTAAATTTTCAGGAAAGGGAGATAGCCTTACAGTTTCAGTTATATACATAGATAAAAACGGTTCAAAAAGAAATTTTGGAGGAACGATATAATGGATACAAAAAATTATAATACACTTCTGGAAGAAATGAAACAAAGTGCCATAGCAAATGGTTCTGGTCTTACAGATTTTAACGATGGTTCAAATATTATGACTATTTTTGAATCTACAGCAAGGCCGATTGAACAGGCATATATTGATACAAGAAATGGTTATTCAAATAACCTGAGAGCAATCCCATATTCAGTTTTTGATTTTAAGCAAAAACCTGGTCAGAAAGCTGCTACAGAAGTAAAGTTTACAAGAAATGCTGCTTTAACGTCTGTTTCTCGTATTCCATCAGGAACAAGAGTAAGCTCAGGTTCTCTGGTATTTATAACAACGGCAGATGCTTTTATTGATGCCGGACAAACAGTTTCAGGCAACGTAGGGGCAATTGCAGAAAAAATTGGTCTTGAATATAACGTGAATGAAAATACAATTACAACTATTGAAAGCAATCTTTCTGCTGAAATTGTAAGCGTAACGAATCCAATTAAAGCTGTTGGTGGAACCGATGCAGAAACACAAACACAAATGCTCAGACGATTCAAGTATTACATAAACGGTTTACAAGGTTCAAATAAATACGGAATTATGGCCGGTGTATTAGGGGTTGAAGGTGTTCGTTCTGTAAGTATAGATGAACACTTTCCACCTAAAAATGACATATATAATTTTACAGTATATGTAGATGATGGAACAGGCTCAATGACACAAGACTTGAAGAACCAAATTACAGATCTTATTAATGGAACAGATACAGAAGAAAATCCTGGACTAAAAGCTGCCGGAACTAATGCAGATGTTACAACGGCAACACCTGTTTATATTCCTATTACAGTAACAGCAACAATTTATCGTGTAGAAGTAGAAAGAATTAAGAGTGAAATTCAAACAAAGTTACAGGAATATATTAACGGACTTGGAATAAATGAAAATGTTATTCTTTCTTCTATCATTGTTTTGCTCAGGCAGATTCCAGGCATAACAGATATTTCTGGTCTTACTATTGATGGTAGTACAGATAACAAAGTCATTGCAATAAATCAAATTGCAAGATTCCAAAGTGTAGAAATAGAAATTATTAATCAGTAAATGCAAGGGGATAAGTAAAAATGACATTGCTTGAACAATTAAGGGGTAATTTCCCAAAAACAATAGACAAAAGTAAAAAAGTGTTTTCCTCTATAATTGCTAATGATAAAAAAGATGCATCAATCCAAAAGCAGCTTAATGATTTGTTTAATTATATGAAAGAATGGATTTCTACACCTAATGTTTACAAACAGACAGGAACTATGCTTGATAAAACTGTCAAATTCTTTTCGTTTTTGGAAAGATTTGCAGATGAAACAGAAACTTCTCTCAAAAATAGATTTGCAGCAATCTTTATCCGTAATCATGATAATAAGTGGGGGACTGTTTATGATGTAAAAAGTGTATTCAGGCAATATTTTCCACATGCTGTAATATATTTAGTTGAAAACACAAACAAAATTGATGATTCAGTGCCTGAATATGCAAATTTGCTTACAGATGGTGATATTAATACAGATACTCCTACAGCTTGGACTTTGGTAGATTGTTCTGCAACAAAAGATGCCAGATTTTCAAAAGCTTATGGTATGGAATTGGATCAAGTTGATGGATATTTTGAACAAACAGTTACTGTACTTAATAGAAAGATAATTAATGAAGAAGAACCTTATGAATATAAAAATCTGACATATTTTTTACATTTCTTTTTAAGTGGTTCTGTAAATGTTAAGATTTTTAATGCGGCAAATAATAAGTATTGGGATAATCAGACAAAAACCTGGAGTTCAACAGAAGTTCAGAGCCGTTTTGAAAATGCAGAATGGAATGATTGCAACCTGTATTTCATAACAGAAGGGGATGATGATGAAGCAGATATTACAATTACCTTTGCTTATGATAATACACCTGTAAAAAGTGGGCTGGAAAACACATTAATAAAGGGTAAAGTTGTTCAAAGCTGGAATCCAATTGATTGTAATTTTGTAAATAATATTTATGAATTATATCAGGCAAGTTCAAGTGTAAACACATCCAATGTTACAATAGTACCGGAAAAAGAATATAAATTGAACTTTGAATCAAAAGGAAGGCTTCAAATCACGGTCAAGAACAACAATAATAAATATTGGAATTTTGAATATCAGAAATGGCAAGATAGTCCATCCGAAAATGTTTTCACCTCATCTGACTGGTCAAGTAAAACTGTTTCTTTTACACCAAATGCAGAAGATTCTTCTGTAGATATAAGCTATAAATATTTTAATTCCATAGCCTTTTTACGAAATAATAGTTATTTGGAAGGTATTTTGGATGCTACAGAAACATTGACTGATTGTACTGTTGAAAACGGTGTAATTCACATGGAACAGATAAGTTCTGCAGCAAGTTATGTAACCGATGTTGTTTCTGATAGCGTTTATACTGTAAATTATAGCTTTTCAGGAAGAGCTGCTGTAATTATAAAAAATAATAATAACCAATATTGGGATATTCTGGCTCAGAAATGGAGTTCTACGGCTGTAAAAAATATAGTATTGTCAAATAGTTTAAGAGAACATTCTTTTGATGTTAAGTGTGATGGGGTTACGAATCAATTAACAATTACATTTGAAATGCCGAATTCATATCTTGATTATTTCAGACTTTTTGAAAAACAACCATTTTCAAGTTTTACTGTAATGGCTCATTTTGAAGGAAACACATCTGTAGGTGTATTTGGTCTTGCAGCTGGTGACGATGATCCTAATATGGAAACAGAAGATGAAACACCACCACAACCTAGGTATGGAAATTATGGATATTATGATAAATCATTCTTATCAGGACTCCCTATAGGTTTCGCAAGTGATATTTATGAAGATTTACTTGATTATCTAAGAGCTCAGGGAGTAAAAGCTTATTTTGAAATTATAGTCAGAGATTATTCTAGTGAATAATAAACTTGTAAGAATGATTAAAAGTGTGGTATAATTATTTCAAATAGGTGTGTTAAGAAATTAGCAGCCGGAATTTCTATTAAAACTGAAATTCCGGCTTTTTTTATTTAACTTTTCTTTAGGGGGAAATTAATGTCTTTACAAAGTTCAACATTTAAGTCATCTCGTGTTTTGGATAATGAAATTATAAAAGCAAATGATTTTGAATTTGCTTTTGAACAGGTTGTGGAAAATGTTGCTAAAGCAACTCAAATGTTTCTGGAATCAGAACAAGATTTTGTTATAAACGGAAAGGTAATTCCTGATTCTGGAATGAACTTGAAAGTTTCTCCAATTTATGGAGTTTGTAAATCAACAGGGGTACCTTTTGGAAGAACTGAAACAACTGATGAAACGATTGCCTTTGAAGGTTCTCAGTATGGCCGTGTTGATATTATTGAAGTTAGGGGTGAATGGCAAACATACGATGAACAGCAGCGAGCTTTCAATGATCCTGATACCGATACCCAGACTTATCAATATATTGATACTAAGAAAAGAATGTTACCTGTTTATAGAGTTTTACAAGGTGTAGAAGGGGCTGGTGTAGCTCCTGATACAGAATCAGGATGGGTGAAACTTGCAGAAGTTTCAATCCGCCCAGGCGCATCTTCAATTCTTGCAACAGATATTCACAACATTACAGCCGATGTTGCTGGAATGGAAAACGATGATTGGACTAATGAAGAAGATGCAACATACAACATCGGATATATTTCTGATGTAAATAGACGTTTCCGTGTTCAACACAATGAAGATGGAACCCATGCAGATAATTGTATAGATGCAAACTCACTTGACATAGGAATTGGAACAGATCAAATAAACGGAAACATTCTTCCAGTTGGTGGTGCTGTTTCAGTTCCAACTCAGACAATTGCAGCAACTGATTCTATCTTATCTGTATTCACAAAAGTTGCCCTGATGATTACAAATATTTATGATTCTTATGTAAAATATGGTGCATACGGATTCAAGGGAAGTCTTTCTGTTTCTGCAATTGCAGACGGAAGTAATATTTTAACAAAACCTATTACAATCAGTGCTGCCGGTGATGGAACCGCAACTATAAAGGTTGATGGAAATACAGTTTTATCAATTGATGGCAGCGGAAAACTTTCAACAAACGGTTATACAGCAACAGCAAACAATCATCTTGTTACAAAAGCCGTTACTGATGCAATATCCACGGCTTTGAGTAACTTATCATCCAAAGTAGATGAAATTATTGCAAATCTTGATTTTCAAGAATATTCTAACGGAGTTCTTTCAAGTGGAACTAAAGGACGATTTAATCCTGATAATACATCAATTGATGTAGCAACAACAGAAAATATAACTTTAGCCGGAGTTCAAGCAATTGATGGCCAGACTTTGGTTGAAGGTGCAATTGTTCTTGTAAAAGATCAAACAGATGCAACAGAAAACGGAATCTATCAATATTCAACTAATTCAGCCTGGTCTAGAGTTTTAGCTTTCTCACAACCCCAGTCATTAAAATCAAAAATCTTTACAATAACATCAGGTACTGTAAATGCAAAAAAAATGTTCTACATGCCTAGGGTAACTTTCATTAATGAAGAAGTTTTTGGTGAAGATGATATTACCATTCTTGAATACTTTGGCTCTATGGCTGCTTTACCAAACAAGGTGATTATGAGGGATGCTTACGGAAGGGCCAAAGTTGCAGCTCCATCAGCATCTGATGATATTGCAAGAAAAGCTGAGATTGATGCTTTATATGGAAATGTTACCCCTAGCGGGCCAGGAACTGCCGCTGTTGGGTCTTGTACTACTTTTGCACGTTCTGACCATGTACATCCAAACCCAAGAATCTTAGTTGATGAAAGTAATAATCCAGTAATACATGTTGATGATGGAAATGAAATTAACTTTTATAATTCAGGCGCGTGGATAAATTATAGAGGAGGAGTTTCCTGTTTACGAATTGGTAATGGGGCAGCTAACGGAGGCTTAGGTACGATAGCTGCAGCATGTTTTTGTGGAAAAGCAATCGATGCAAATTGTGCAGACAAATCCTATAGTACATACTATACAACCACACCTCCAACGGGAATAGCATACATGCAGTTCAGCCTAGCTGGACAGGTACCACTCATAAGAGCTTTTGACAAAAACGGAGCAACCTTAAATACTGTATATGTTCATATATGGTAATGAGAAAGTAAAGATGAAATATACTCATTAAAAACTTTGTGTGCATAAAATTGTGCATAAAATTAAACATGTATAACAATAAATATGTTGATAAACAGTAAAAATAGGGGTAAAATTGCCTTATAACAGTATATAACATGCTATAAAAAGGGTGGGAATTGAGTATTCAACCGAATAAAACAATAAAAATAGTGTTGTTTGGTGTTGAATACTTCAAAAAACTACACTATATGTAGGTTATATGCTGAAAAATCCAAAATATGTGCATAAAATGTGCATAAAATTATAAGGTTGAAAGCATGACAAAACACCTATTTCAAAGAACCATTACAAAGAATGGTAAGAAAATCAAAGTCTGGTATTATTGGTATTATGATGAGAATGGCAAACAGATAAGAAAATCTTGTGGCCAAAACGGAAAGCCTTGTCTATTAAAAAGAGATGCAGAGGCTTTTATTGAAAATCTAAAAGATGAAGATCTTTCTAAAAAAGAAATAACATTTAATGATTATTGTTCAGGTTTTTATAATGAAAACTCCAGGTTCCTTAAAAAACAAGCAGCCAGAGGGTTTAATTATCAGGCAAATTCTATATATCAAAAGAAACTGTATTTAAGTAAATTCCTTTCTGTTTTTGGTAATTTGGATGTAGATAAAATCAAGATTGGAAGTATTGAAAACTGGTTGATAAACATGAATTGTTCTAATTCTGTAAAAAACAATATTTTGGCAGTAATAGATGAAATTGAAAGTGAATTATATTCTGACGGCCTGATAGAACACGAAATACATATAAAGCATTTTAAGAGAAATACTCAGGAAAAAGGAATATTGTCTTTGACAGAAATTGCTGCTTTGTTTCCGGCAGAATATAGCAATTTGATAAATGTATGGAGAATTAGAGAAACAGAAAGAGAAAAAGATGTATATAATTTTGCCGTTGCAATTTATACACTATTAACTACAGGTATGAGAAGTTCAGAAATAAGAGCTTTGCAATGGAATCAGTTTATAAGGCCTGATGCAATCTTGATTAATGCCATGATAGATTCTAATGATGAAAGGGTTAACCGGTTAAAAAAATGGAGTGCCGATAATAAAAAATGGAGAGTAACAATACTCCCTGATAGGACTTCCAGAATGATTGAAATGTTGAAACTTGATAAATCAGATGACGATTATGTTTTTGTTTACATGAATAAACCATTAACAACGGCATTTTTACTAGATCATTTTAAGTGTGTTTTGAATAAAAATGGAATAGATTGTAAAGCAAGGAATATTACCATTCATTCATTAAGATTTACTTATAATTCACTTATGAAAGGTGAAATATCTGGTGAAGATTTAAGGCTTATGGTAGGACATACAACAGAAGCAATGACAGAATATTATGATAAAACTAAAGCAATAGAACATCTTGATGAGCTGCTTTTGAATAAGGAAACATTAAATTCGGTTTTTAATTGATAGGGATCTTAATACCTACAACAATTCCTGAGAAACCACCTAAAAGAAGTCCTGAACCAAAACCGATTAAGGTAAACTTTAATGCCTCGGAAAAAGAGTTTTTATGATTTAGTTCATAGAGTGTTTTCCAGTATTCAATATCAGGTTTTAATTCAACAGTTGCTTGTTTATAACCCTCTTTATAAGCAGAATCAATTGAGGCATCGGCTTCTTCAAGAATTATATCAATTATCTGTTGAACTTCCTGACCGGTGTATGTTCTTGTTAAGTCTATTCCTAACTCGTTCTCGAAATTCTTCTTGTTCTCGTTCAATGTTTGAGCTGATAATATCGGAGTGAGGACTATCAGCAGCAATATCACTTGCAGATTTTTTTTCAAGTTCATTTATTTTTTTCTCCTTTTCAAGTTCTGCTTCTAATTTGTTTACTTTGTCCTTTTTGTGTTTATCAAAAAGAAAAACAGAAGTAAAACCAAAAAACAGTGTTCCGATAATGTAAAGAAAAACTAAGCCAATCTTTTTTAATACTTCTTTAACTTTCATATTTACACCATTTCAAAATGCGGCTTATCTTGCCAGTCTTTCCAATCGCCTCCCCATGAAAAACCGTATTTCTTGCCGATTTTTCCCATTTCATTCCATACAGAATCAGGAGCATCCCACCAGATAACATTGTTTTTACACGGTGCAAAATCAATTGCAATTCCTTTGATGTGATTAGAATTTAATGTCTGGGTATTTGCTGTTTTACATTCACGATCCGTAGGCTCGTAAAGGCCAGCTGCCTTATACATGGCTTTTACATCTTTAATATCTTTCATTCTTGAACGTGAATAATAAGCCATTTGAACAGCAAGATCTCTTTTTGTTTCAACAATTACAACCTTTTCAACACCCAATTTTCTCAGGGCTGCTGAATTGTTCATTGCCTTAAAAGCTTTATTTGCAGCAGATTGAACTTCTTTATTCAGGTCTTTAATCAGATTACTCATATTATTCCTCCGATTTAGATAAAGATGTTAATTTTGATTTAACAACTTTTTGGATGCCTTGAACCAAAAGCTGATAATCAATCTGCATTATTCCTATTGTCATAATGGAACCAAAAACTCCGATAGGAAGATATTCAATGCTGCAGAAACATCCAACGGCAACAAACGGCATAATTAAAGAATAAATCCAGGTTTTTTCTGTCTTAATGAAATTCTTTAACCATTCCATTACACCAACACCGGCAAGAGCTGATATAACAGCCTTTAGGAAATAAGATGCGAATTCAGTCATGCGCTTTCTCCTTCTTTTATTTTTGTTCCGGCAATATCACGACCGGAAAAGTAAATATCTGTAAAGAGTTTTTTGGCTTCCTCAAAAGATATGTTATCCATTATTTTAGGAAGATTATAAGCAGGAAGTTTTTCATTAAATAAATAGAGCTTTTCTGTAACAAGTCTGTAGTAAGCTTTGGATTTTGCATTTGCATATTGTTCAAGTTCATAATTTGTTTTGTTTACTATATGGTTTCTGGTAAAATCGTTTTTTAATTCATAATTCAATCGGTCTGAAATTCTGTATGTTATCATTTCAAGAATTGTTCTGTCTTTTTCATCCTGAATATTAAACAGTTTCATACCTTCTTCAAATAATCTGATTCTAGCGCCTTTTAACATTAATTTAGCAACCTGGGATTGGTTGTCAATCAAGTCTTTTCCTTCGGCAATGTAACGTTCCTTTATTTCTTCTCTTATAGGCTCATTCAACTCAATAAACTTCGATTTTATATTCTTGTTTTTCAGAACATTGCAGATTAATATAATGGCAAGAATAATAACAGCAGAACAAAGAATTCCCAAAATAATAAAGGAAATCCAGCCGATTGTGGGAATAGAACTAAAATCAAACTTTTCCATTTTAGAACTCCTGAAAATAAAAAAAAGCCGGCAAATTCCAAAAGAATTTACCGGCTTAGATTGGCTCTAACACCTTTTATTAGATTATAATATATAAAATCTTAATTGTCTATTTCTTTTCTTTATTTAGCTGCTTAAACATATCAACCTGAGCTTTAATTGATGCAAAAACAACTTTCTTCTGTTCTTCTGTAAGGTCTTGTGTTTGTACCAGAAAAGCTGCCGTTATATCATCAATAGGGGATTCTTCTCCTGATAATACATATTCCAAAGGAACACCAAAGAACTTTGATATTTTAAGTAAATCTTCAAGGCTTGGTTTTCTACCTTCCTTATTTTTCCAGTCATAAAAAATCTGCCTGTTCTTTCCTAAGTATGCAGCAAGTTCGTTTTTTGAACGGCTGTCATTCTCAATCATAAAATCAATTCTTTTAAGTATATTTTCGTAGTTTATATATTCCATATCCATATTATCGTCAAAAACTTATAAAAAATCAAGCAAAACGCTTACATTTAACTTGACAAAGTAAGTGGACGGCTTTATATTATAAGCACAATGTAAGCCAAAAGCTTACAAATAAAACTACTACAGGTGGGATATGGAAGAATATGAACAGTGTGGGTTATTCGATGAAGAATATCCAAGATATGAAATCCAGAAAAAAATCAGACTTATAGAATTATTTGCTGGTGTCGGATCACAATCAATGGCTTTGAAAAGAATGGGTGTAGATTTTGAAAGTTATAAAGCCGTTGAGTTTGATGAATTTGCAATGAAATCTTACAACTCAATTCATGATACTAATTTTCCAACAATGGATATTACAAAAACTCATGCAGCAGATTTGGAAATTGTTGATAAAGATAAATATGAATACATCATGTTTTACTCATTCCCTTGTACTGATCTGAGTTTGGCCGGTAGACAAGCTGGAATGAGCAGAGATTCAGGAACACATTCAGGATTGCTTTGGGAAGTTGAAAGATTATTAAAAGAACTCCCAAAGGAACAATTACCAGATGTTCTTATTATGGAAAATGTTCCACAGGTACATTCAGAAAAGAATCTTCCTGATTTTGAAGATTGGATTGATTTTCTCAGGAAGCTTGGTTATGCAAACTTCTGGCAAGACTTAAATGCAAAAGATTTTGGGGTTCCTCAAAATCGTGATAGATGTTTCATGATCTCGATGCTTGGAGATTATGAATATCAGTTCCCTAGACCAATTCCACTTGAAAAAGTAATTGTTGATGTTCTTGAAGATGAAGTGGATGAAAAGTTCTTTATTCGTTCTGAAAAAGCAAAGCTGCTTATAGATCAGTTAATCAAAGATGGAAAGATTGAAGAATAGGTGTTTATTGATGGGAAATATTTATTTTTCTAACGGCCAAAACGGAAATATTTTTCATGAAATGGGAATATCACCAACAATTGTTTCTGGTGTAACAGATAACAAAAAGAATGGTGGTGTTGGTTCTTGTAATGCTCCAAAGGTATTAATAAGGCTCAGAAAACATGAAAGATAGAATCCATTGTTTAGGGTATATAGAAAAAGGAACAGGAAAGCACATGTCAAATTCTGTTTATTCAGTAAATGGTATAGCTCCTGTTGTTATGGCATCGCTTGGAGTAAAGCAGCCTGGAATATTTATTGTGGTAAAGGAAAATGCAAACAAAGTTATATCCGGCAAAACTAGATAAAGTTTCTGGCCATAAGATAGGGGG
>JAEEGK010002088.1_pt1 | contig 49979 bp, 41 predicted proteins | sample 8958771 | NCBI WGS metagenome assembly JAEEGK01 (sample SAMN16246547, study PRJNA631951) | gut metagenome | biome: gut microbiome; feature: rumen; material: SC-attached | host: Bos | place: Iran: Karaj | collected 2018-10 | reverse complement strand
CTGAAATAACCTATCTTTGCAGGCAGAATAACGTTATAAAACTATCGATAGTCATGAAAAAGATGATTTTTACGGCCTGCCTGTCGTTTGCCTTTTTGACAGCATCGGCACAGAGCAACCCTTATATTGTTAAGACTAAGGGCGTAAAGAAGAGTGCCATGACGGCTATGCAGGATGCTATAGCCGAAGCTAAAGAGGAAGAGGAGGAGGAGTCGCAGGACTTTATCAGCCAGAACTTTAAGTTCCACAGTCTGTGCGACTGGGAGGATGGCATGAAGTTTATGGTGATGCCTGAAAAATACGACCTGGTGGTGCGAACATTTACTGACGCGGCTACTGGTAAGGATGTGAGCAACATGACACTGAAGTATAAGACTATGATATATAAGGGGCACAGCGAGAGCAAGGATGGACACGCACGTGTGGACTTTATATGTCAGGAGGACCAGAAACCCTACTATTATGAGATCGGCTACGGATCGTTTGAGGACTACTGTTTCCAGAAGACAGGTGTGCCCACACTAGCGTATCTTGGTGATGTCGACATTGCCAAGGAGAAACTGCTCGACAAGACTCTGTATACCAAGACCAAGCACTATCGTATAGACACTGAGTACGATGGCGAGGGCTATCAGGATGTTGAGGTCGACAGGGATATGGAGGTTAAGGTTGTGGCTGTGGGTGTAGGCTCGCGTCGTTATCCTGTCAAGATTATCGTAGAGGATAAGGATGGCAACCAGTTCTACCAGAACGTTGCGATGAGTAAGACCAACTGTGGCATGCGCGATGATGAGTTTGTGGCAGATGAGGCAAAATATCTGTTCAACAACTCGTTTGAGTTGATGGATGACATTATGTCAATCAGTCCCAGAAACTACAAGCAGTTCATTGGTAAGGTGGTTCACACCAAGATACCTGTCAAGATGCTGAACGAGGTTAGCAGCAAGCAGCAGGCTATCCCCAGACTGGCTGAGTACAACGTGATGTCGATTACTCCACATAAGAATGACGATTTCTGCTCAGTTAAGCTTAGAAATACCACCACAGGTAACTTCTTCTATGTTGAGGCTTTGCTCGATCACTTCAAGGCTCAGGATATGGGTAAGGAGAATGAGTTCTTTGGAGCTATATTTGCTCCTGGTCCTGGTAAGAAAGTTGTTACCAGCGAGGCTAGCCGTGCTATGATTCGTCAGGGACACGTTGGTATTGGTATGACAGGCGACGAGGTAGAGATGGCAGCTGGTGAGGCTAACTATGTAGAGTACTCTAATGGTGGCGTATACTACTGGGTATATGAGCGTTCTAACAACAAGCTGCTGTTTGTGCAGTTTGACGGCTCAGGCATAGTCAAGAAGACATCTGTGGCTGATGGCCCTTATGGTCCTGGTGTAAATCCTGAGACAAACAAGAAGGGTAATGGCAAGAAAACTAAGAAGTCGAATGCCGTTAAGCCCGACAAAGGATGGTTGAGTGGCAAGGGTACGCCACTGGAATAAAATAAAAATCCCAGCCGGTTGGCTGGGGTTTTTTTGTTATTTCTTGTTAGCGATAGCTTCCATTATCTTTGCTTCAAGTTCCTCGCACAGCTCTGGATTGTCCTTCAACAGAGCCTTTACTGCGTCGCGTCCCTGGGCAAGCTTTGAGTCGCCATAGCTGAACCATGAACCGCTCTTCTTGATTACGTCGTACTCTACACCCAGGTCTACTATCTCGCCAATCTTTGAGATACCCTCGCCAAAGGTGATTTCGAACTCAGTCTTGCGGAATGGGGGAGCAACCTTGTTCTTGATAACCTTCACACGTACCTGGTTACCAACGATTTCGTCGCCATCCTTAATGGCCGTGACCTTGCGAATGTCAAGACGTACTGATGCATAGAACTTCAGTGCGTTACCACCAGTGGTAGTCTCAGGATTACCAAACATCACGCCAATCTTCTCACGCAACTGGTTGATAAAGATACATGTGGTATTGGTCTTTGATATGGTAGATGTGAGCTTGCGCAGAGCCTGGCTCATCAGTCGTGCCTGCAAACCTACTGCAGAATCGCCCATATCACCCTCGATCTCCTTCTTAGGAGTAAGAGCTGCTACAGAGTCGATTACAATGATGTCGATAGCGCTTGAGCGGATAAGCTGGTCGGCTATTTCGAGTGCCTGCTCACCATTGTCAGGCTGTGAGATGTAGAGGTTGTCTACGTCTACGCCCAGGTTGGCTGCATAGAAACGGTCGAAAGCGTGCTCTGCATCGATGAAGGCAGCGATACCACCTCTCTTCTGACACTCTGCGATAGCGTGGATGGCCAGAGTGGTTTTACCTGATGACTCAGGACCATATATCTCGATGATACGTCCCTTGGGGTAGCCTCCTACGCCCAGAGCAGCATTAAGTCCTATCGATCCTGTAGGTATAACGTCTACGTTGTCAACTTGCTCGTCGCCCATGCGCATGATTGAGCCTTTGCCATAGTCCTTCTCGATCTTAGACATGGCGGCCTGCAGTGCTTTTAATTTTTCCTGTTGAGGGGTCAATGCCTCTTCTTTTTCTTTTGCCATAGTTAGTTTTACTATATTATGAGTTACTATTTACAATTGATTAAAGTTCCAGATCGCCGTCGTGGATCTCGTGCCAGGGCAGTCCCTGCTTGTTGAGCTGCTCCATGAATGGATCTGGATCGAATTCCTCTACGTTGTGTACGCCTGGCTTCTTCCACAGGCCCTTGCAGAACATCATGGCACCAATCATGGCTGGTACACCTGTGGTGTAACTTACGCCCTGCATGCCAGTCTCCTCATAGGCTGCGCGATGGCTGCAGTTGTTGTATACATAGTAGGTGTGCTCCTTGCCGTCATTACCAATACCACGAATGCGACAGCCGATAGATGTCTCGCCCTCATAGTTTTCGCCCAGATCCTGTGGGTTGGGCAGTACGGCCTTCAGGAACTGCAGAGGTACAATCTTTACCTTAGCTGTGCCTGTGCCGTCAGCCAGTGGAGCCTCATACTCTACCTCGTCGATACGGCTCATGCCGATGTTCTGGATTACCTCAAGGTGCTTAAGGTACTGCTGACCAAATGTCATCCAGAAGCGAGCACGCTTGATGGTGGGGTAGTTGATAACCAGACTCTCAATCTCCTCATGGTGCAGCAGATAGCTGTCGCGTGGGCCGATGTTAGGATAGTTCAAATCCTTGTGTATCTCCAGTGGTTCAGTCTCTACCCACTTGCCATCTTCCCAATACAATCCCTTCTGGGTGATCTCACGAATATTGATCTCTGGGTTGAAGTTGGTGGCGAATGCCTTGTGGTGGTCGCCAGCATTACAGTCTACGATGTCCAGATACTGAATTTCCTTGAAGTGGTGCTTAGCAGCATATGCAGTATAGATGCTGGTTACGCCTGGGTCGAAACCACAACCAAGGATGGCTGTAAGTCCAGCCTTCTCAAAGCGGTCGCGATAAGCCCACTGCCATGAGTACTCAAAGTGAGCCTCGTCCTTTGGCTCATAGTTGGCTGTATCCAGATATGAACAGCCACATGCCAGACAGGCGTCCATAATGGTCAGATCCTGATAGGGCAGGGCCAGGTTGATGACCAACTCAGGCTTGAAGTCGTTGAACAGAGCCTTAAGCTGTTCTACATCGTCAGCATCTACCTGAGCTGTCTTGATGTCCATTTTATATCCAGCCTTGTGGATATCCTCCACAATCTTATCGCACTTAGCCTTGCGGCGACTAGCAATCATAAACTCTGTAAACACGTCAGCGTTCTGAGCGATCTTAAATGCAGCAACGGTAGCCACGCCACCTGCGCCAATCATTAATACTTTTGCCATAGTCTATAAATATTTTAATTCTTCAATCTTTCAATTCTTTAATCCTTAATCTCATCGGCTTTAATACCCAGGGCTGCCATCAGCGAGTAGCCTAGGATTTCCTGGCGATAGTTGCCTCCTGCAGAGGGTTGCATGGTGAACACTGTCACACGTTTTTCGTCATCATCAGCCTTGCGCAGTACCTCGCGTACATTATTATATATAGAGGCATCTTCTGCGTTTGGTATCACCATCAGTCGCTTCACGTCCTTCTGTGCCAATACCAACTCCAGCACCTCGCCAAAGAAATCGCCGCTCTTGGCCAGTCCCTCAGTGTGGTAGGAGTTGATGGTAAACTCGCCCAGATGGTCCTTGAATGCCTTGCCTGTCAGGTCGCTGGCATAGTTACCTGGCACAAAGTTGTCCATCTGCTGCTTGTCCTTATTGTGTATCAGTATCACCTGTATCTCGTTCTCGCCATCCCTTATGCCGCCATCCAGTGCTATGCAGTCCAGCCACTTGGCTATGTCGGCCTGTGGTATGCGGCGTCCTATCATCCTCTCAAAGTTCACGATGAGGTTAAACGCAACAGTATCAACGTAGTCGGCGTCGGCCAGGACCACGTTTGCGCTCCATTTTACTTCTTTATTAAGTTCATTGTTCATATCGGACTGCAAATATACAAACTTTTTTGGTAAGCAGCAAACTTTTCAACTTTTATTTGGATTTAACCCTGATTTAATTTGGTATTTCCCTCACTTATTCGTACCTTTGCAGCCAAATTCAAAATAATTAATAAAATAAAGTATCAAATTCAAATGTCAACATTAGCAATTCTTATTGTCACAGTGTTCTGTATAGGCTATCTCTGTATAGCGCTTGAGAGCCTGACGAAAGTGAACAAGGCAGCTATTGCGCTGCTGATGTGTGTGCTGTGCTGGACACTGCTCATGCTCGATCCATTTTCGTTCTATCCAGGCATTCTGGGTGGCGATGTGATGCATCACATCTCTGAGGTTATCGAGCACCATCTGGGCGATGCTGCAGGTACACTCTTCTTCCTGATGGGAGCCATGACCATCGTAGAAATCGTGGACTCAAATGGTGGTTTCAACTTTGTGCGCGACACGCTGAAGACTCGCTCTAAGCGCAAACTTATGTGGCGAATGGCCTTTATGACCTTCTTCCTGTCGGCCATCCTCGACAATCTCACCACCAGTATCGTAATGATTATGGTGCTGCGCAAGTTGGTGCAGAGTCGTCAGGACCGTCTTATCTATGCTGCGCTGGTTGTGATATCAGCCAATTCAGGAGGCGCTTTCTCGCCCATTGGCGACGTTACCACCATCATGCTCTGGATTAAGGGCGTAATCACCACTCAGGGTGTGCTTACAGAGATATTTGTTCCATCGCTCATATCTATGCTTGTACCTGCATTTATACTGCAGTACCAGCTCAAGGGCAAGTTTGATAAGGAGCAGAATCTGCCTAAGGCCGATGTTAGCACATTCACTAAGTCGCAGCGCGACATCATCTTCTGGCTTGGTGTAGGCGGTCTGTGCTTTGTGCCCATCTTCAAGACCATCACCCACCTGCCTCCATTCATGGGCATCCTGCTGGTTCTTGGTCTGCTGTGGACTGTTACTGAGATTTTCCACCATAACACCTCTGACGATGATACAATGGCAAAGCGTGTAAGCGACTTGCTGTCAAAGATCGACCTTTCTACCATCATGTTCTTCCTTGGTATCCTGATGGCTGTAGCAGTGCTGCAGGAGATTGGCGTGCTGACCATGCTGGGTGGCGTGCTCGATACCACTTTCGAGGGCAACCACTTCCTTGTAACAGGTATTATTGGTGTTCTGTCGTCTATCGTTGATAATGTGCCTCTGGTGGCTGGTTGCATGGGTATGTATCCTGTAGCTGCTGCTGGCGATATGGCTATCGATGGTATCTTCTGGCAGTTGCTGGCCTACTGTGCTGGTGTGGGCGGCTCAATGCTCATCATCGGCTCTGCTGCTGGTGTAGTGGTAATGGGTCTTGAGAAGATTACCTTTGGATGGTATATGAAGAAGATTACCTGGGTAGCCTTTGCAGGTTATATCGCAGGTATGATAATGTACTATTTTGAGCGAATGTTGCTCTTCTAAATAATCAGAAAACCCTCGCAGTTTTGCGAGGGCTTTTTGTTTCTATTTCTTTGGTATCCACATCCAGAAGGTAGATCCATGACCTTCGCCTTCTGACGTAACACCTATCTTTCCTTCGCAGCGCTCTGCTATGGCCTTACAGATGCTAAGACCAAGACCAGTGCCCTGTACAAAGTCGTTCAGCTTTACAAATCGCTCGAACACTGCAGCCTGCTTGTCCTTAGGTATACCAGCGCCAGTGTCTTCGCAGTAGAAGTATATGCCGCCATCCTGCTCACGATAACCCACCTTGATGTGGCCCTCGTGGGTGTACTTGATAGCATTGGTGGTAAAGTTTGTCAGCACCTGCTGTATGCGTCCCTTGTCGAGTGTGGCTGGGAACGTGTCGTAAGGATTGTCCTTGATAAACAGCACGCCAGCCTGGTCTACGCGCTGCTGTAGTGTCTGACAGATATCGTCGAACACCTTGGCAAAGTCAACCTCCTCCGGCTGTATGGCAAGCGACTGTCCTACGTTCGATGCCTCAAGGATATCATTGATCAGTCGCATCAGCATGTCGCAGTTGTTGCGAATGATGCGAATGAACTCCATACGCTCGTCATGATTCTCGACCACAGGCAGCAGATCGCTGAATCCTACGATGGCATTCAGTGGTGTGCGTATCTCATGTGTCATGTTAGCCAGGAATGCAGCCTTCATCTTACCACTCTCCTCAGCGCGCTGGGTCTCGTCCTTCAGTCGCTGCTGTGCTTCCATCAGAGCATCAATGTTACGCGCCACACCAAAATACTTATACACATTTCCATTTTCATCAGTACTAGGAATACCGCTTATGGCATACCATACTGGACCAGGGTTGATGAAGGTGTATTTGAAGTGGATGGTCTTGTTGTATTCCCTTGCATTAGCAATAGTTTCCAATGCGTCCTTTAGTGCTGTTGCGCTAAACTCATCAGTAACACCTCCAAAGAACTCTTCCAGCGACTTGGTGTAGTCAGTCTTTCGGCCGCTATAGCTGAAGTGGATGAGTCGCTCTTTCAGGTCGAGTGTCCACACAAACATCTTACATGTATCAAGCAGATATCCCAGTTGCTCCTCATACAGTTTGATATCGCTGGTAGCTTTACTCAGTTCTTTGTCGTGCTTGTCCTGCTCCAGATACAGGCTGCGCTCTGCAGTCATATCGCGTGCTGTAGTAACGTAGAACTGCAGTTTGCCCTCTTCGTCGAACGTTGGGTGTACCTTTATCTCGATATACTTGTAGATGCCTATCTCTGGATAGAACATGCGCTGGCATACATGGAACGGCTCATCGTCGCTCTTGGTATACTGGCCCTTAATCAGTGGCACGTCAAACAGGTTCATCTTGCGGAAGTACTCTTCGCCCTCCTTGTCAAACTCGCACAGCTCGCTCATACGACGGTTTACGTTGATGAGTGATCCGCTCTTGTCGTAGAACGACATGGCGATAAGGCCGTTGTCGAACATGCTCTGATATTTACTGGCTATCTCCTCGTTCATTCGCTCCTCCAGTATCTGGTGGGTATAGTCTCTGAACGATGTGATGACGTAGCGTGGCTTGCCGTCCTGATATTCCACCACAGCGTGGCCCTCAAGCCAGCGCCAGTCTGGTTTCTTGTCAGTGCCTCTGTTGAATCGGCGCCTCAGTGATCCCAGTTCCTTCTCACCACGTGCCATCTGTTCCATGGCTTCTTTATAGTTCTCTCTCTCTTCATAGGGCAGACGGTCCATAAACTGTTCGATACTCAGTCCGTCCTTGGGCAGCATGTCGCCATAGGTATTGCGTATGCGTTTGGCCTCAAGATCGTTTTCTATCACATAGAAGTTTCCTGAGCGCAGTGCCTGAGTCATCATCTGGTTGATGTCGATAGACTGCTCTACGGCCTTCTTAACCCTAACGCGCATCATATGGGTGAACAGTATTATCACGATGGCAGCCATGGCGATGGCTATCAGTAGGATGAGTGCCATGGGCGATGCGTCGTTGTGTACACGCTCTGGGTGGAACCACTTGTCGCGTATCTTCTGTATGTCGCCTGCCTGTTCCAGTCGTGCATACATGTCGTCGATGGCCTGTATCAGCTCCTTGTCGTATCCTACTATGCGCAGCTCGCCTGATGGCATGTCTGTATCGTCAAACTCTATGCCGTCGAGTCCCAGCTCCTTCACCTTCTGCTTCAGTGGCTGTTCGCCCCACATGTAGTACTTGTACTTGCCGCTGCGTATGCCCATCAGTGCCTCGCGTGGCGAGTGATATTCTACTGTAAAGTTCTTGTCTTTGCGTTCTGATATCTTCAGGTCTACATAGTCGTTCTTCTTCAGTGTCAGCGTGTCGCCAGGGCCCAGCTGGCTGATGTGCTTCAGCGGGCGAGTGCTTCTCAGTCGTACAGCTCTCACATTATAATATGTTATCATGTTTTGAGTGTAGAAGTAGGGGGGCTTGTCGTACTTAAACTTCAGCACGTGTATCAGGTCGGCCTCACGGTTGTCGAATGCCTGTGTGGCCAGATACCACTCCTTCATCACGTAATAGTGGGGTATGTCAAGCTTGGCCAGTATGGCGTCGAGCACTTCAACGTTATATCCGTCTGGTTCGCCCATATCGTTTCTGAACTCGTATGGAGGAAACTCCCAGTCGGCCACGATTACAAGTGGTTTCTCCTTGGTATATTCACGCAGATATTCTGCTTTGGCGCTGTGTGTATGGCACAGTGCCAGCATACTTATAATGGCTAGTATATATATCTTCTTGATCATCATAATCTTTAGTGTTATTATTGGTTGCGTTCCATTTCTATCATCTTACATGGTATCGAGAACCATACTGTGGTACCCTTGCCTTCAGTCGATGTCAACTCTATCTTGCCGCCCATGTGGTTTACCAGCTCATGGCTTATGCTCAGTCCCAGTCCAGAGCCGCTGTTGGCGCCTGTAACAAATCGGCCAAAGATATTACCTATTGCCTCCTGATTTATGCCGCAGCCTGTATCCTCTATTGATACTATCAAGCGGTCGGCTATATAGTCATATCGTGCCAACACGTAGCCCTTGGTGGTGTACTGTATGGCGTTGGTCAGTATCTTGTTGATTATCATCGATATGTGTGGCTCGTCTATCTCAATCACCAGTTGTTTGTAGGGACTCTGGATCATGTAGTTCACACCTTCTATCTTGTGGTTGTCCCATACTGATGCGCAGCGACCTGCGAATAGGCTGGCAAAGTCTACTGGCTGTGGCGATATGTTGATCATGCCAGCATCCAGACGCGACAGGAACAGAATGTCGTTGATAAGTTTGAGCAGTGATGCTGAGTTCTCCTTTATCTCATCGATAAACACAGCCTCGTCCTCGGCCGAGTGCTCCATCTCGAATAGCTCAGAGAATCCTACAACGGTGTTGAGTGGTGTACGTATCTCATGGCTCATGTTGTGCAGGAATGCATTCTTCACTGTCTCAACCTCTTGTGCGCGTACTGACTCCTGCGCCAGTTTCTCTTCTACAGCCTTAATGTCGCTGATGTCACGTATCAGGCCGAAGTATTCTGTGAAGTCGCCTTCCTTCGATGTTGGTACGAAGCTTACTGACAGATGCAGTGGCATGCCATCGCGTCTGCGTATGCATGTCTTTATCTCTGCCTGAATACTTCCTCTCTGGTGATTGTCCATCTTGTTGAGCACGCGCAGGGCTTGTTTCTCTGACGAGCTGTCGACAAACGACAGGGCTCTGGTCTGTGTCATTGTGTATCTGGCCTTGCCTACCTCGCTGAACACTGTAAGTATATGTGTGTCGAGATTGTAGCGTGCCAGACTAATACCTCCCACCTGCAGCACATAGTCGATGTTGTGCACATAGGTGGTCACTTCGTCCTTTATCTCCTGCAGCTCGTTCGAGTTCTTCTTAACCTTCAGATACCAGTTGGCAGCCTCAGTCACGTTGCGACCTGAACCAAAGAATCCTATGCGATTGCCATACTTATCGCGTATGGGAATAACCTGCAACTCATAGTACAGTTTTTTGCGCTTAAGCACTTTGTTCAGCGTACGTTCATCGTCAGGCGATTTGAATAGCTGTGTGGCATAGAAGTATTCCAGTTTGTCGATATCGAGATCTGGTATGCCCAGCACGTCGCGCAGGTGTATCTTCTGCTTGCGTATATCCTTGATGTCGAGATTTGCTGAAGTCAGCGATTTGGTATTCATGTCAGTGATGTAGCCTTCAGAATTGTAGTACACCATGTCGACCAGGGCCGAGTTGAACAGCGACTGGTATCTCAGCATCGACTCCTTGGTCTGCTCCTGTCGCAGACGGTCCTGACTGGTGTCACTCTTTGATATGATGATTATCAGTGGCTTGCCGTGTCTGTCCTTGCGTAGCACTGTCAGGTTGGCTGTGTAGTTGCTGTAGTGTATCAGGTCGTTGTCGTACTCCCTTATCTGCAGCGTGGCATTGGCCTGCTTGCCATCTATTATGTTTTGCAGAGCCTGTGTCACTTCATTAAAGTCTGACGGCTCAAACCTATGCGAATACTCTATCAGCGAGTACGATCGCTCAGGATTGCCCGATGAGTCCATGGTTACAAAGTGCTGCGTCTCTACATTATATGTACAGAACCGCACGTTACTGGTACGTATTATCAGCGACAGGCGCTCGTTCTCCTTTGCAATCTGTCTCTTCATCTTGCGCTCTCGCAGTTTGAAGAATGTGTAGTACACTATCAGTGCTATACCTATCAGCGATCCCCACTGCACCATATCCCATACCCATGCTGGGATACCACTTTCCTGTCGCTCAGGATAGAACCACTTATTCTGTATCGCTGACAGTTGGTCGTTGGCTCGCAGATACGAGTACACGCTGTCAAGCTGGTTCAGCAGATGTTGGTCGTTCGAGAAGAATTTGTACTCGCCGTATGGAAACTCGAATGGTGTAATCTCCAGATTGTCTGTATGATACTTTGTCATCAGCCACTTCAGCGACATCGAGTTCCATAGTATTGCACCCTTGCCTTCAGCACTTACTCGCTGTATGGCATCCTTCATGTCGTCGTAGGGTATAATCTCCTTTGCCCACTGGTTTTCCATCAGCAGGTGATGGCTGAAACTGCCCTCATGCACTATCACTGGATAGTCTTTCAGTTCTTTGCCTGTGGATGCTTTAATTCCATTGCCTTTGGGCTGTACCAGACTGTGTGTAAATATCTGTACTATGGCGCGTCCGTATGATGAGTTGTGTCTTGCAAAGTCGGCATCCATACGCAGCATCAGGTCCGATTTGTGCTCCTTCAGGTCTTTTTGTGCCTCAAGTGTGGGGCGCAGACGTATGATATATGGAATGTCGAGCTCCTTGAATATCATCTTAAGCAGGTCGATGTTGTACCCGTCAGGTTCTCCGTTCTCGTTCAGAAATACGTATGGCCACAGGTCCCATGCGTCTTCGTATACCAGTGGTCGTTTGTCTGTGTATACCACTGCGCTGTCCTGTGTTTGTTCAGGTTGTTGTTGAGCGTGTGCGCTGCCTATTGCCAGGTGGCAGGCCACGAGTAGTGCATATATTCTATATCTATTCATAATCATTAGGTTGTTTCTTCATTTTCTTCTATGCATGGAATCCATATCCAGAATGTCGATCCACAGCCTGTGCCCTCAGATGTCACGCCGATGTCGCCTTTGCAGTTGTCGGCTATCACCTTACATATATTCAGACCCAGACCAGTGCCCTGCACAAAGTCATTCAGTTTTACAAACTTGTCGAACACCTTGCCCTGATGCTCCTTTGGTATGCCGTCGCCAGTGTCTTCGCAGTAGATGTACAGTCCCTCTGCATCGTGGCGTGTCTCTTTGCGATAGCCTATCTTGATGTGCCCCTTGTGGGTGTACTTGATGGCATTGGTCACAAAGTTTGTTATCACCTGCTGTATGCGTCCGCCGTCCAGCGTGGTGTATAGTTTGGGGTAGGGGTTGTCTACTATGTACTCTACCAGTGGGTTCTGCACCCTTCTGGCCAGCGATGCTGCCACATCGGCAAAACACTTGGTGAAGTTGAGTCGTGCCGGCTTGATGTAAATGTCGCCATTCTCGAGCGACGACAGTGCCAGCATGTCGTTAACCAGTCGCAGCAGCATGTCGCAGTTGGTCGTTATCACGTCGAGTATGTGTTCGCGCTCCTCAGGTGTGTCCTGTGTGGCCAGCACATCGCTGAATCCTACGATAGCGTTAAGTGGTGTGCGTATCTCATGACTCATGCTGGCCAGGAACGTACTCTTGCGCATACCGCTCTGACTGGCGCGCTCAGTCTCCTGCTTCAGCAGTTCCTGCTTCTCCATCAGCTTGGTCACATTGCGCACCACGCCGTATGTGCCAGTCAGGGTGCCATTCTCGTCATAGTATGGCACGCTGTCGATGAAGTTCCACTCCAGTTCGCTGTTGTCGTGGAATAGTGAGTGCATATGGCAGAGTTTCGACTTTGGCTCCTTCAGCAGCTCGAATGGGTTCTGCAGTTCCTGGGCAAATCCGCCTTGCATGAAGCGTTCTATCACATCGTCAAATCCCAAGACCATCTCAGGCTGGCTCATCTCCTTATATAGGTAGACCTCGCGCTTCTCGAACGATGTGCGGAAGAATCGCATGTCGACGTTCTCCATCAGGTACTTAAGTTCAGTCTCATACTCCTTGATGTGCCTGTTGGTGCTGTTTATCTGCTGCAGGTTGCGCTTGTGCTGCAGATACAGTTCGCGCTCCTGGGTTATGTCGCGTATGTAGAGCGTAAACATCTGTAGCTGGTTGTCGTGGTAGATGGGGTGCACGCGTATCTCTGATACCAGATTCACGTCGCGCTCGTATATCACCGTCTGAGTGCAGAAGTACAGGTCGTCTACAGCGTCCTTGCGCAGCAGATAGCGGAAGGTGGGCAACTCAAACAGTGTGTAGTGATAGTAGAATGGGTCGTTTTCGCCCTTAAACTTCAGTATCTCGCGCAGCTTCTGGTTGGCCGTCAGCAGGTGGCCCTCCTTGTCGTAGAACGCCTGACCTACGATACTCTGCTCAAACAGCTTGCGATAGCGGTCTGTCAGGTCCATCTCCTCCTTCTGCTGCAGTCGCTGTTCTGTCTCGTCGTATAGCGTGCAGTACAGGTGCAGTGGTACTTTGCTGTCGCTCTCGTCATACTCGCCTACACCTACTACTCTCATGTAGTGCCAGTCGCCCAGATGCAGACTCAGGCTCTTGTCCCAGCGATAGCAGGTCTCAGTAGACTTCTCGCCACGCACCAGGCGGTTCATAAAGTTCTGATAATTGTGCTTATCCTCAGGGTGAACGTATAGCAGACTCTCTTCGTAAGTCATGCCCTCAGGTGGCAGGAAGTCGCCATACATATTATCTGCACGTCGCTCCTTCAGGCTCAGCTTGGTCACATAGTTGTTATCGTTAAGCGTGTGCTGCATGATGGTGGCAATATCCCTAGCCCTCTCAGTCTTCTTTCGAATGCTGTAGAGCGTTATGCGGTTCAGTATCACTCCTATGATAATGACCATCAGGGTTAGTATTGCTATCAGTATCTGCATGCTTACGCTGTTTTATTTCTTTACATAACTTATCATCTCGCAGGGTATGCTCATAAAGTATGTGCTACCCTTGTCTGGTTCTGACAGCACGTCGATGGTGCCGCCCATCTGTTCTGCCATCTCTTTCACTATAGGCAGGTCAAGACCAGTGCCTATGCGCTTGTGCTTGCCCTCGCGCGCAAAGCGGTCGAAGGCTCTTGGCACCTCGTCGAAATCCATACCCACGCCAGTGTCCTCCACGATTATTATCAACTCGTCGTGCAGGTATTCGTATTTGGCCTTCAGGCCGCCTTGGTTGGCGCACATACCTGAGTAGGCGCATAGTTTCTTGATGGCCTGTCCCAGATTCTGTGGGTCTATGTTTACCACCAGCGATTGGTATGGGTTCTCTATGGTGCGTGGTATCGACTGCTTCACGTCGCTCCAGCCCAGCTGGCACCATCCCTCAAACAGCGATGCAAAGTCGCATGTCTCATAGTGGTACTCTATCATGTGGGCGTCAAGTCGCGATATAAACAGTATGTCGTTTATCAGACTCAGCAGCACGTCAGTGTTCTTCTTTATCTCCTCAGCAAATATGCGCTCGTCGTTCTGGTCGTGCTCTGTGTTAAACAGTTCTGCAAATCCTATCACAGCCTGCAGTGGCACACGCAGCTCATAACTCATATTCAGCAGGAATGTGTTCTTAAGCTGCTCTTCTTCCTGCGCCTTGGCCGTTTCCTCCTTCAGTCGCAGCTCTGTGTGGGCCATCTCTGTATCGTTGCGCAGTATGCCAAAGTAGTGGGTCACGTGGCCAGCCTTGTCAGTGATAGGCATCACATTCAGGTTCAGGTATATATCGCGCCCTTGCTTGTCTTGCAGTTTGGTGTGCAGTGTCTCTGATATGGTGCCCAGGTGTCTGCGGTCCATACGCTTTATGATGTTCTTGGCGGCGCGTTGGTCGTCCTTGTGTATCAGTGCCACTGCGTGCAGCTGTGGTATGCGCTTGCCTGGTCCGCTCAGGTCGCTCAGTATCTCCAGTTCGTGGCAGTCAGGATAATAGTTTATCAGTCGGCTCTCGCTCACCTCGAGTGAGTAGTTTATGTCTCTTACGTACTGCTGCAGGGCCTTGGTGCGCTCTTCGATCAGTCGGTTCGACTCCTTCATTCTGTGGTTCGACTCTACCATCTCTGTTATGTCGCGTCCTGCGGCTATCACTCCCATCAGGTGGTTCAGCTGGTCGCGTATTGGGCCCAGCATCACCTCGTAGTACATCTTGCTGGTCACTGTCACCTCAGGCACTCGCTCGTCAGTGGCCTTCACCTGGGCTATGTCAGTGATCGATGACAGGGTGGTGTGCTCCAGCGTCTGTACGTCGATGTCTCTATACGATGGTATGTCGTTCATCTTCATACCACGCTTTATGAGCGCCTGGGCATCTTTTACTCCAAACGTCTTGCAGGCCGTCTCGTTCAGGTCGGCCAGATAGCCCTTGGCGTCGTAGTATATCATATCCACCAGCGACGAGTTGAACACGGTGTGCGACCTCAGCATCAGGTTCTTGATTTCTTCAGCACGCTTTGTCTCCTGTGTTATGTCGCGCTGTGTGCCCAGTATCTCCATTGGCATGTCTCTGCGATTGCGTCGCAGCACTGATAGTGTTATCTCGTAGTACTTCAGTTCCTCGCCCTCGGCTGGATCGTTGCGCACTGTCATCGTATCTGTCAGTATCTCTCTGTTCATTATGCTGTCGATAGCCCTCTCGATATTCAAGAAGTCATCGCGATTGCATCGTTTGGAGAATTCGAATGGAGTGTAGAGTGTTTCTGTAAGATCGTGTTTAGATATTACCTTAAATTGGTTTTTCTTGATATCGTATGTCCAGGCACCTGTCTTGTTGGCATCCATTATGAGTGATAGCTGCGCATTTAGTCGTTGCAGGCGTCGCGTCACCCTTCGCTGTTTGTAGTATGTCAACCTGTTGTATACCACCATACAGGCAGCAGAAAGTAGGAATGCTGCTATCAGGTAACCGTAATTATGTAATATCTCAGTATACATCTATTGTGCTCTAAGTATGGTAGTAAACATCCGCAAAGTTAGCTATTTTTGTATAAATAACAAAATTTTTGAACGAAAAAAACACAATTATTTGGTACTTTCGCAGAAAAACCTTACTTTTGTCATCAGAAAACGACTAAAAGTACATAAATTATGGTTGACGTAAAAGAAATTTTAAGCAAGAGTGAAGAGCGCATGGAGATGGCTGCCTTGTATCTTGAAGAGGAGCTGAACCGTATTCGCGCCGGCCGCGCCAATGTGGCTATTCTCGATGCTGTACGCGTAGAAGTGTATGGCAGCAAGGTGCCCCTGAACCAGGTGGCCAACGTGAGTGTGCCCGATCCTCGTACCATAGCCATCAAGCCATGGGATCGCAAGGAGATTCGTAACATCGAGAAGGCTATCATGGATAGCGATGTAGGTATCACACCTGAGAACAACGGCGAGATTATCCGCCTTAACATCCCTCAGCCCACAGAGGAGCGTCGTCGCGACCTTACCAAGCAGTGCAACAAGATTGCTGAGAAGGCTAAGGTTGAGGTGCGCAACGTGCGTGGTGATATCAAGGAAAAACTTAAGAAGGCCATCAAGGACGGACTCTCAGAGGACCTGGAGAAGGACGCTGAGAACGATCTGCAGAAGTTGCACGATAAGTATATCAAGAAGATCGACGACCTGATTACGGCTAAGAACAAGGAGATAATGACAGTCTAAATGCGTGGACTTGTTATTAAGAATACAGGCAGCTGGTACACCGTCTTGACAGACGATGGCCAGCTTCTTGATTGTAAGATAAAAGGTAACTTCCGTCTTAAGGGCATACGCAGCACCAATCCTGTGGCTGTGGGCGACCGTGTGACGGTGGGCGAGGGCGACTGGATAACTGAGATCGAAGACCGTCGCAACTATATCATTCGCAAGAGTATCAACCTCTCTAAGCAGAGTCATATCCTGGCGGCCAATGTAGACCAGGCCATGCTGGTGGTAACTGTGGCCAATCCACAGACCAGCACCACGTTTATAGACCGTTTCCTGGCATCGGCCGAGGCTTATCGCGTGCCAGTGATACTGGTGTTTAATAAGACCGACCTGCTCGATGAGGACATGCTGCGCTATCAAGCAGCTATGGTAAATCTGTATCAGACCATCGGCTACGAGTGTCATCAGATATCAGCAGGCACTGGCGATGGGGTAGAGGCCCTGCAGCCACTGCTCACTGATAAGATTACACTGCTAAGCGGCAATAGTGGAGTGGGCAAGAGCACGCTCATCAATCGCTTGGTGCCAGGCGCCAGTCTGCGCACGGCCGAGATTAGCGACGCTCACAACACTGGTCAGCACACCACCACATTCTCTGAGATGATACCTATCGATCCGTCGCTGCCACTCAGCCAGTCCAGGGGTTTCCTCATCGACACTCCAGGCATCAAAGGCTTTGGTACGTTCGATATGGAGCCAGAGGAACTGACCAGCTACTTCAAGGAGATATTCCATTTCTCGCAAGACTGCCGCTTCTCTAACTGCACCCACACCCACGAACCTGGATGCGCTGTGCTCAAGGCGCTCGAAGACCATTATATAGCCGAAAGCCGATACCAGTCGTACCTGTCGATGCTGAATGATAAGGACGAGGGCAAGTATCGTGAGGCGTACTAGGCTTTACATTAAACATTAAAGATTAAACATTAAACATTAAATGAAGAAAGTATTATTTGTACTGTTCGCGGCTAACTGTGCGCTGTCATCGATGGCGCAGGTAAAGACCGCTGTCACTGAGTTTAATATTGCTGGCCCATACGCTGTGGCTGCACCCTTTGGTGTGGATACAGTCAATGTGCAGGGTCAGAAGTTCGACCCCAATTCGCTGATGGGTGCCATCGCGCTCACATCGCAGGCCACAGGCAAGTTCTCTGGCGCTGTGCTGCCATCGCTGGGCGATAGCAAGAGCGTAGGTCTGCTGTCGTTCTATGTCAACAACAGCAGCTACCTTAAGGGCAAGATAGAGGTTAAGGGTCCTAAGCACTCTAAGCTGTATATCGATGGCGTTGAGGCTGGTGGCGAACTTAAACTTGCCCCTGAGCACCACACCTTCACTATTCAGTATCTGGCCGAGCCTAAGGATACTGACTCTATCAAGGTTTGTTTTGACACCCCTGAGGCTATCGCTTACACACTCGACGGCCGCCATCCCTATATGGTACACGACCTGACTGACGGTCGCCGTGTGCGTGGCATCAGTCTGTCGGCCGACGGTCAGTTGGCTTGTGTGGCTTATCAGACCACTGCACGTGGTGGCAACAGCGTGTGGAGCTATGAGTTGCGCGATGTTAAGACTGGTAAGCTTATTTCGCAGCCCAAGAGCAATGCCCGCTGGATGCCCAAGAGCATAGCATGGATTGAGGAAGAGATGGACGGCAACAAGCGCGTGCTGTATCGTGTCGACCCTCGCACAGGCGTTCGCACACGTTTTGCATATAATGTGCCTGAGGGCGGCTACACCGTCGCTCCTAACGAGGACTATCTTATCTACTCTCTCGAGGAAGAAGGACCTAAGGAAGATAAGGACGTGTTCGAGGTGCTTGAGATGAACGACCGTCAGCCAGGCTGGCGCACTCGCAGCTATCTGGCCAAGTACGACATCGCCACTGGCATCACCCAGCGCATCACCTTTGGCACCAAGGGCGAGTATCTGTCAGACATCTCGCAAGACGGCTCTAAGCTGCTCATTATCAGCAACCGCTCTCGCCTGAGCAAGCGCCCAACTGCTGTGAGCGATGTGTTTATGATGGACGCCAAGACACTGAAGGTCGACACCCTGTTTGTAGGTGCAGAGTTCCTGGGCAATGGCTCGTTCTCGCCCGATGGCAAGCAGATATTGTTTACTGGCAATCCTGAGGCTTTCGATCGCATCGGCTGCCAGCTGCCTGCCACTATCACACCTAGCATGACAGAGAACGAGCTGTTCCTCTACGATATCGCCACCAAGCAGGTTACACCACTCACCAAGGACTTCAATCCTAGCATTGAGCGTATAGACTGGTCGTGGGCCGACGGACAGATCTACTTCTCGGCCGAGGATCGCGATTATGTAAATATGTTTAGTCTTAATCCTAAGACGGGTAAGATTACCAAACTGCCCATCCAGGGCGACTATGCATACCGTTTCGATATGGCTGCCCATGCACCTGTACTGGCCTATCTGTCGTACAAGACCATGGAGCCTGCATCGGCCTATGTGTTCGACCTGAAGAGTAAGAAGCAGCAGACCTACTTTGCTGGTGCTGAGGCTCTGGGCGATGCTGAGATTGGTACTTGCCAGGACTGGAACTTCATCAACTCTAAAGGCGACAAGGTTTATGGCCGTATGTATCTGCCTAAGGATTTCGATGCAAGCAAAAAATATCCTATGATTGTGTATTACTATGGCGGCTGCTCGCCTGTGTCAAGATATTTTGAGTCGCCTTACGCTCCACAGTATTGGAACTCGCTGGGCTATGTAGCCTATATCCTTGAGCCAAGTGGTGCTACAGGTTTTGGTCAGGAGTGGGCATCGCGCCACGTAAACACCGCTGGTCAGGGTCCTGCCGAGGATATCATCGAGGGCGTGAAGAAGATCTGCGCTGAGCATCCATTTATCAATAAGGATAAGATAGGATGTATGGGTGCATCGTATGGTGGATTTATGACCCAGTATCTGCAGACGCAGACCGACATCTTTGCAGCTGCCGTAAGCCATGCAGGTATAGCCAACCACACCAGCTACTGGGGCGAGGGCTATTGGGGCTACAACTACAGCGAGGTGTGTATGGCCAACAGCTATCCATGGAGCCATCGCCAGCTGTATGTAAACCAGAGCCCACTGTTCAATGCCGACAAGATTCACACCCCACTGCTGTTGCTGCATGGCAATGCCGACACCAACGTGCCACTCATCGAGAGTCTGCAGATGTTTACTGCGCTCAAGTTGCTTGGCCGCGAGGTATCGCTGGTTGAGGTTGAGGGCGAGAATCACCACATACTCGACTACAACAAGAAGGAGAAGTGGCTAGCCACCCAGATGGCCTGGTTCCAGAAGTGGCTTAAGGACGACCCATCATGGTGGGACGCCCTCTATCCTAAGAAGAATTTGTAAATGATGCACTGGTGCACTGATGCACAAACAGATACAAGAAAATCCCTCGCCTTTTGGCGGGGGATTATCCGTTTTTATAGCATCACTATGCCAGTCTTGCGATATACAGTCTTGCCTTGCGTGTTGCTGCGGCCGTCGCTCACCTTTTCTATCAGATGGTCGCACTGCAGTCGGCTTATCTTGCTGCGAGCGGTAGCATCGTTGGCCAAGCTGAACACACGTATCACATCGTCGCTTGTAAACTCCTCTGGTAGTCGCTCAAATCCGTCGAACGTCTTCTGGCGGCGCTGCACGTTCACGTTGGCTTCACGACTCTGATTCTCAAAATAGTGCTCAGCCATCGCTCCAAAGAAGTGTCGCTGACAGGCGTACTGTATGTTAACTATCAACTCAGCCAGTTGCCAGTCCACCTCGTCAGTGTCGAACTCGCCACACCAGTAGTCGCCGTCTTGGTGCAGCTGGCACCAGTGGCGCATCATGATGAAGGGCGCTGCAAAGTTGAATCCATGATAAGCGCATCGCTTAAGCAGCAGTTCGTCGGCCTTCGAGTTGTTCTCCTCAGCGTCGGCCATGCGGCGTGCAGTCCAGTCGTACAGTTCGTCCACTATCTTCGTCAGCTTCAGTTCGCCCTTGGTCTTGTCAAGCTTCTTGGCCCACTCTCGCAGACGGTTGTCGCTTTCGTAGTCGATGGTCGATTCGCGTGTAAGCATCTTGAAGTTGGTCGATGGCAGCGGTATGCATGTCAATCGTGTCGACAGACCAGAGCCAAAGTTCTGCTCGTTCACCTTCTTCTTCAGTGCTATGGGCGTGCCTGTGTAGATGAAGTTCCACGTCACGTAGAAGTCCTGCAGTATCGAGTCGGCATTAGAGTATGCCTGACCGTCCCACTCGTTGTGGAATGCCTTGAGTTCCAGACTCATCTTGTCTATCCAGCTGCCACCCTTCTGCACGCAGATGGTATTGTCGAGCTCTGTGTCGAACGTCAGCATGTGCAGCTGCATCGGCTGGCCGTCCACCTCTTCCACGCTGTTCACCATGTCTTGTATGAACTGTGCATTACTGGTTCGCGCTGGGTGCACACGCACTATTACCTTGGGCTTGGGCGGTTTCTCCTTGTTGGCGCCCTTGGTCTTGGTTATCTCTCGATAGGCGTTGATGGCATCCTTGCCAGCCTTGTCGGCCTCGATGATGGGCTCTGCCAGCAGGTTGTACAGGCGTGTGGCGAAACTCTTACCACTGGCTGGATCACCTATTATAAGTGTCGAGTTATTCAGTCGTCGCAACTCCTCTGGGCGGGCGTAGAATCGATAGGTGCAGCGTGTCATCAGCGTCATCATCAGTCCGCCGCCTACAAACATCGCTGCTGGATACTGGTTGCGCTTCAGTCCCTTGCACATGTCCTTGAGTGCTGGGAAGTAGGGCATCAGTGCCTCTATCTCTTCGCCCCACGTCCATAGCTGTTGTGAGATATTTTCATTGCCACGTTGCTGTGGTGTAGCAACCGCCTCGCGCAGGCGCTTGGGCATGTACTCGTGGTACTTAAAGTCCATCACCGATCGCACTGTGCCGGCCACGTCTTCACCCTCGCGCTGCAGGTCCTGCACCCAGGGCAGTGTCATCACCACCTCTGTTATCTTGGTGGCGTTCTTGCCTAGCACGTATCGCAGATGGCTTGCCAGGTCTACCAGTGTGTTGTGGCGGTTATTGTTCAGGTCTACGCCCTGCAGCCACTTGCTGATAATCTCGCTCACTGGCATGCCGTTGTAGGTTTCCTCCTCGGCTGACCCCTCTGTCATTTCGAGCGGTTCATCCTCTCTCTCAGCCTGGCTATGACCGTCGCGATATAGAGCAGTATATCGCTCAGCATACTCCTTGTTCTCATACTCAAATATCTCCTTGTCTATATACAGAATGTCTGAATTTTTACAAATAAAGCTCATCCTCGATGCATCCTTGCATGCCTCATCCACTACCACATCGTCGCCTAGCATCTTTGCCATCTGGTGTTGGTTCGATATCAGGTTGCCCCAGTCCAGTCTCGCCTTAAACACTATCTTCAGTCCCTTGCCGCTGGGTGTGATGTAGATAAGCAGTATGCCTAGTGCCTTCCAGTCCAGTCCACGATCCACCCATCCTTGATATAGTGTCAGTGGACTCTCGATGTGGTCCAGGTCCATCACCACCAGTCCGTTCAGCCTTGTGGCGGCCTGCTTGCGCCATGCACCTGTGCGCCCCTTGGCCGACGTGGTCTCGTCGAATGTGGCCTGGAAGATGAATGCTGGCAGCTTGCGCTTCAGTCTGGCATCGTGAGTCTCTCGATATCGGTCGATGCTCTCGTTCCACTTGCCCGCCCTGACGAGCGCATAGAACTGCGCTTCGTCAACGGGCTGTGTGGGATTGCTAAAGTTACTCTGGTAACAAAACATAGGCTTAACAGAACTCCACTAGTTCGCGGTCGATTAGTGCATCTTTTGTGGCCTTGTGCTCGTTGTCAAGTATGGCCAGTACGCGCGCTGTGCCCAGCATCTTTGGTATGCTCTCGTAAATCTTGATGCGCTCTGCACTCTCCTTTACCCAGCCATGGTCGTTGCGACGTATCAGCCAGTCGGCACTCATTGTGCGCGGTCGGCGGTTGTATCGCTCGAAACAGATTACACACGCGCCGCTGGTGGTCTTCTCCAGCCATATGCGGCCTTCTACACGTACGCCTTTCATCAGGCGCTCCATTACTACACTTTCGTCTTTAATCAGTACTTCTTGCATTATCAGTTATTACTCGAAAAATCTCTTTGCCTCCCAGTCGCGACGACGCTCCAGTCCCTTCATTCGTTCGCCGCCGGCATACACCCACTTCTTGAATTCGCGCTTTATTGCGGCCTTGCTGGCTCCCTGGCGAATCAGACGGAGTAGGGTGGAGCGCTGCAGTCGGTCGATGCCCAGATTGAATGCGAACGATACCAGTGCGTCCATCTGTCCCTCAGTGTGCGCCACCTCCAGTTCGTCTACCTGCTGTGCTACCTCCTCGATGTCCTTCTTCAGTGTTTCGATGGCCCACCAGCGGGTGATCTTGTCGCCCATTCTCACGCCCTTGGTGTGTCCGTAGCCGATGGTTGGTACTCCTGCTGCATCCTTGTAAGCCTCCAGACGCAGACCTTCAAACTCTCTCAATTTCAAAATCAATGTTTCACTTGTGTTCATATTTTTCTTTTTTTATCGTATTAATCGTTGTTGTTCTTATTGTTTCTCTTAGCGTGGCGCTTCAGCGTGCGAATCTGTCGGCGCAGGTCTTCGTTAGTGGTCTGCATCGCCGCTATCTGCTCCTGCAGTTGCTTTATGGCGCTGCCATCCTTGATTGCCTCTACCATCGCGTGCAGATCGTCTTTGGTCATCTCGTCCTGTCGGTCCATGCCTATGCGGACTAGCATTCCTTCGAGCAGCGCCTGCTGATTGTAGTACATGTAACTCTCACCGTCCACCTTCAGCGCATATCCATTGCGCAAGGTCATCACATTAATTTTCTTTAGTTCTTTCTTCATAACTTTTATCATTTTAAATTCGTTGTTTTGTCCTTTCGACGGTGCAAAAGTAGACATAAAAAAAGCGCGCCCCAATTACTTGGAACGCGTTGTGCAGAGGTTTAGGTAGGTCTGCGGATTTTTAGGTATGTTTTACCATCAAACGTGCATAAGCTTATGCATGCGATTGTGCTATTTCTCGATTCTAGCCATTAGGAAGTCGAGCAATGCCAACTCTCTGTCTGATGCGCCATACTCTTTCCACTTATTTACGTGCAGGCGCATGTACGCGTGGTCGCAGATAGTACGATTCACCTTGTTGCAAGTGCATGGGTAGTCGAAGTTGGCAGGCATCTTAAGTCTCGATGCATTGCGTTCAAAGTCGCTCACAGTGCCCTTGTAGCCACACACATCTCGCGCCACGCCATACACCACAGCCCAGGCCGACGCCGCCCAGAACAGGTGCGAGCCCTCATAAACTGCCCTGGTTAGTTGCTGCATAGGAGTGCCCTTCTCCTGTCGCTGCGCCATCAGTTCGCGCACCATGTCCATACACTCATCCATAGCCCTATGTGCCACGCGCTTAACAATTGCACGAATAACCATCTCAATCATTGGATCCAGTTCTGATCCTGAAAAACCATTAGTGTTCATCTTAATATTCATAATCTCTTGTCCTTTTTAATTATTATTTGTTTTTAAATACGGCAGCAAAGGTAAAATAGGGGGTGCATCAAAAACTGTGTCACCCCCATTTATTTTAAGCTCTTTTAAGAAAAATGTGGCTTTTTAGCCGACTACCAATGAGAATCTGAGACCTAATGCATTGGCTATAAGATACTCATATTCTTAATAGTTTTTAGTTATACATATACAGATGTTACTTGAACACGATGCAAATCTACGAATTTATTCTTAAAATGTAAATATTTTCATGGAAAAAACGCGTAAAACAATAAAAAACTTCCAAAAAGTTTCCATATTTCGAAACTTTTGTGTACTTTTGCATCATTAAATAGTAACAATAATAATGGAATTGCAAAAGAAGTTCAATGTAATATTGCACACAGGCGCACAAGAATTCCTAGCTAGTCTCGATAAAAAGACGCGCGACAAGATATATCAGACCTTCGACAGAGCAAGTCTTTTGCTCGATCCTGAAGCATTCAAGAAATTGGCTGATACTGATATCTGGGAGTTTCGTACATTGTTTAACAAGAAAAAATATCGAGTTCTGGCATTTTGGGATAAAACAGGACCTGTAGACACTCTAGTGATAGCCACTCACGGCTTTATTAAGAAAACTCAAAAGACACCCCAAAAGGAAATAAACAAGGCACTGTCGATTAGAGAATTGTATTTTAAGGACAAACAAGAACAGAAAGAAAATGAATAAGGAGTTTATTACATTAGAGGAATCGAAGGATGAGCTGATTGGTAAAGTCGGCACTCCTGAGCGTGATGCATATGAGGAAGAATTGAGACTCTATGCTATTGGCGCTGCCATTAGAGAAACACGTAAACTGCAGAATCTTACACAAGAAGAGTTGGGGCGAATGGTTGGCGTGCAAAAAGCGCAAATTTCAAGAATTGAGAATGGTAAGAATCTTACCTTTGCTACTGTTCTTAAGCTATTCAAGGCTATGAATATCAGTGTAAAACTTGATATAGATAAACTTGGCAGAGTTGCTCTCTGCTAGAAATATAGCGACCGTCACTCTTCTGAGCGGCGGTCGTTTTTCTATTATAATATATCATTAGGAGAGAACCTGATTACTTTGGGTTTTGTATCATCTGTGCGCCCATCGCTTAAGGGTGAGCGCTTGGTGGTGATGCGGCAGGCCAGGCGGAAGAGGGCGGTGAGAGATTTGTCGATGAAAGTGTTCATAACGGTTCCTATTAGAATAGTTGGACGAATTGGAAATTGGTCTGGTGTGATAGTACGTTTTGGACTTGGGTAGGATCGGCACCGTGGGTGCGCATGATTAGGGCTAGGATGTACTCGGCCTGGCCGTCGATGTAGCCGTGGTCGAAGTGCTTGAACTCGCCGTGCTCGTAGAAGTACTTAAGGATGTTGATGAACACCCAGCCGTAGTGCAGGCGCCAACCTGAAAACAGATTGAACGATACGCCTGGACGGATGTCACGATCGATACTGCTGCACAGGTCGTAATCGCTCATGGTGACCTGCGACAGCCATGGAAATCGCTTGCATTCAGCCTCGAAATAGCGAGCCTCCTCAGCGGTCATCTCGCCATAGATAGTGTCATTACTTGCCATAGCTAGCACCTCCCATATAGTCATTAAACAGGCTGCCAAGGGCGATAGTCATCACGATAAGAAAAAATATTGCTACCATAACTTTATAAATTTTAGTTCGACATTCAGTTATCGGTGGCAAATATAAAAAAGGGGGTGTATCAAAAACTGTGTCACCCCCTTGAATTTTAATATCTTTTAAGATTTTCTGCTAGTTGTTCTTTCATCTTCTGCCGTAAGTCGGCGGGCTCTAGCACCTCTAAATTAGGGCAGTGGGAAAAGAGTTCGCCCAAGAAATCTGCCGTAGGGCGGATGTCGAACGAAAAGTCTGTGTAGTCATGTGTCGACTCGATTTCGCGCTGCGAGTGGTGCAGCGGCAGTGTGCGCAGGTAGTTAGGTGTCTTGCCATAGGCGCGCACCACCACGTGGGCCATGGGCGTCTCGTCGGTCAGCACACCAAAGTACTCAGTGAAGTAAGACTCTGGCTTGAAGTCGGCTGGCATTTCAAACGGCTCATCGGTTATCTGCACCTTCTGCATGCGGTCGAGCGAGTAGGTGGCAAAGTGGTTGCCAGTGTGCGATAGCAGATACCAGCGCTGGTGGAACAGTTTCAGAGCGTAAGGCGCAATCAGTTTTTCGCCGCTTTTGCAGCCAAATTTCTGATATTGTATATGGATGCGGCGGCGGGTCTTGATGGCCTGTATAATGGTCTGCAGAAACTCCTGACCGGCAGGTACATTTTCTAATAATAAATAGTCGCGCAGGCTAAGACTGTCGGTTAGTGCAGCATTCACTGTGAGTGTAGACAGCATCCATCCCTCCATCGTATCGTCGCCCAGCACTTTTGGATTGGCGATGTAGTACTTGTAGGTCTTTTCCTCGCACTCGATGACGATGCCAAACATATTGAGGATGCCATCGCGCAGGCGATTAAACGTGGTGCGGTCCAAATTCTTGCCATCGGTCACCATGTCCTTCTCCCACTTTTCTGTTATATCGGCCAGTGTCAGCTTGTTGTATTGGCGTAGTAGATTGACTAGCCAGACGCATCGCTGGTATAATTTAGATCGTATCATTCTCTTCTTATTATTTAATCGACTGCAAAGGTAGTGCAAATCGAACGAAAAACCAAATTTATTTGGGTTTTTCTGAGATGCTAGTGCACCAGTGCACCAGAGCGTCATTTGATGTTTTGCTATGCGCGGCGGGCTGGGTAGAAGTGTGGCATTATACTTATATTATTATATATATTATAATATATATAATAATATATATAAGATATTAGGCGGTGTTGCACCATGCAGAATGCCAATGACGCACTGCTGCACTGATGCACTGATGCACTAGCCGGCAGGGGTGTATCACGGCAAACTATCGCGTGTGTTACGGCAAACTGCATCGTGTGTTACGGCAACGTATTTTTTATCAAAAATAAGTGGAAAAATGCTTGGTTTGCATCACTATTATTAGTACCTTTGCACATGTCAATACGAATGACATGTGATTATAATTTATGGCAAAAATTCTGTATGAAGTAAAGCAAAACAAGGCAGACAAGTCGAAGGCGTTCGGCAAGTGGTTTGGTTACGTGAAGAGTCTTGAGACTATGAACACGCGCCGACTGGCAAAGCACATCAGTGAGCACGGCTCTGTTTACACCCAGGATGTGGTGTTTGGAGTACTGGAGAAGTTCCGTTCGTGCCTGATCGAGATGCTGCTCGATTCGAAGAAGGTAAAGATAGACGGTCTGGGCACCTTCTACTGCACCATCGAGAACCAGAAGGGCGGAGCCGACCAGAAGGACAAGTTCAACGTGAACACCCACCTGAAGGCACTGCACATCCGATTCATGCCAGAGCAGGAGCAGGAGATGAACATCTCTAGTCGCGAGTTCCTTAAGCAGGCTGAGTTTATCAACGTGGAGACTCTGACCAGAGGCGACGAGGCAAGCGCATCGAACAGCGGTTCGAACAGCGGTTCTGGCAACACTGGCGGCGGCTACGACGACAACAGTGGCATGGACCAGAACTAGACTTGAGAAGGGGAGACTGAAGCACTATGAGCAAGAGGGAAACTATCAAGTTTATCGTTCAGGTGATTGCATCGATTGCAACGGCCATCGTCACCGCCCTAGGAGCTACCAGCTGTGTAGGAGCCTAGAAACAGAAAAACCCTCGCCAGCAATGGCGGGGGCTTTCTTTTATCAATAGTGCACCAGTGCGTCAGTGCGTCATTTGCTATATCGTAATCTCGCCAGAGCCTAGGCAGCGATGATGGTCTGCATCGTAGATGACGCAGAACTGGCCAGGGGCCACGCCATGAATCTTGTCCTTAGAGTGCACAGTGAACTCCGTTGGGCTGGTCCACTCCAGTGTGGCTGGGTGATATTCTGGTGTGTGGCGAATCTTGAACGTAACGTCTGTGGGCTGCAACTCCTTAGTAAGGAAGTGAAAGTCCTTAACAGGAAAGTCTGCCTTGTAAGCTGTCTCAGGATCGTAGCCGTGCGATACATATAATATATTATTAGCCACATCTTTCTTTACCACAAACCAAGGACCTCCGCCAAAGCCCATGCCCTTGCGCTGGCCGATGGTGTGGAACCACAGACCTTTATGTTCGCCAATGCGCTTGCCAGTCTCCAGTTCGATTACATCGCCAGGCTGCTCGCCCAGGTAGCGACGGATGTAGTCGTTATAGTTAATCTTGCCAAGGAAACAGATGCCCTGCGAGTCCTTGCGCTTGGCGTTAACCAAGTGCTCGCGCTCGGCTATCACACGCACCTCATCCTTCACATAGTGGCCTATGGGGAAGAGTGCCTTCTTAAGCTGCCAGTCGGCTATCTGTGCCAAGAAATCGGTCTGGTCCTTCACTGGGTCAGGACTGGTGCAGAGCCATTTATCACCGTTCTCGTCGGTTTCTGTCATGGCGTAGTGGCCTGTGGCTATCAGGTCGTAGTCGTGGCCACGCTTCTCGTCGAACGCACCAAACTTAATCAGACGGTTGCACATCACGTCAGGGTTAGGTGTAAGTCCTGCGCGCACTTTGTCCATGGTGTAGCGTGTCACCTGGTCCCAGTACTCCTTGTGGCAGTCTATCACCTCAAGCTTGCAGCCGTACTTGTGGGCCACGGCAGTAGCCATCTCGAGGTCCTCCTCGCTAGAGCAGTCCCACTCCTCCTGCTCCTCAGGACCTATCTTAATATAGAAGCAGTCAGGGTGCAGGCCCAGCTGGGCAAACTCGTGCACCACCACACTGCTGTCTACACCGCCTGAGAGCAGCACAGCTATACGCTTATTCTCTATCTCCTTGATATTCATGGGTGCAAAGGTACTAAATAATTGATAATTGACAATTGATAATTGATAGTTGATAGTTAAATATGGTTAATGTTTACTCAAAATCCATTGTCAGTTCGAAAACACTTCATATCTTTGCGATATCAAAATGATATCAAATCGAATTATAAATATTAAACATTAAGATTATGGAAACAAAAGAGTTTGAGTTCAGAGGATCGGTAATGAATGGATTCCTGATGCTGTTTGTAAACATCGCCGTGCTGATTCTGACGATTGTTGGTATCGTTGAGAGCATCATTATGCTCGACGCTACCGGTGGCAATGAGGGCGGATGGCTGCTGGGCCTCTGCGGTGTGATGATCATCGTGAATATCATCATGTGGTGCGGCCACATGCAGCTCGAGCCAAATGAGGCGCGCGTTACCACATGGTTCGGTAAGTATGCCGGCACGTTTGCACAGACGGGTTTCTTCTGGATAAACCCCTTCTATGGTACCAAGAAGGTGAGCCTGCGTGCGCGTAACCTGGACGCTGAGCCCATCAAGGTGAACGATAAGACGGGCAACCCCGTGATGATAGGACTGGTGCTGGTGTGGAAACTGAAGGATACCTATAAGGCACTGTTCGAGGTTGATACTCAGACGATGGCTGCTAATCCCAATGCCGTGGGTAGCGACACCAAGGGACTGATGAAGGCGTTGGAGAGTTTTGTTCGTGTTCAGAGCGATGCAGCTTTGCGCCAGGTGGCTGGACAGTATGCCTACGATGATGAGGACTCCAAGACCGGCGAGCCCACCCTGCGTTCGAGTGCCGATGAGATCAACGAGCAGTTGGAGCAGAAGCTGGACGAGCGTCTGGCACTGGCTGGCATCGAGGTGGTTGAGGCGCGTATCAACTATCTGGCCTATGCCCCCGAGATAGCTGCCGTGATGCTTCGCCGCCAGCAGGCCAGCGCCATCATTACGGCTCGCGAGAAGATCGTGGAGGGTGCGGTGTCGATGGTTAAGATGGCTCTGGATAAGCTTGCCGACGAGGAGATAGTAGAGCTCGACGACGACAAGAAGGCTGCCATGGTTAGCAATCTGCTGGTAGTGCTCTGTGGCGACGACAACGCTCAGCCAGTTGTCAATACAGGAACGTTGAATCATTAAACATTATACATTAAACATTAAATATTAATGGCTGAAAAGAAATCCACTAAGAGTTTCATCCTGCGTGTTGATAGCGACACGATGGACGCGATAGAGGCCTGGGCTGCGGACGAGTTCCGCAGCACCAACGGCCAGCTGCAGTGGATCATCACTGAGGCCCTGCGCAAAGCCAAACGCCTGCCCAAGAAGAAGAAAGAACCCAAAAACGAAGATAAAAATGATGAATAGAAAGAAAGCTTTAGTGATACTCTTTGGTCTGCAGTCGATGCTGCTGGCCCTGCTTATAGCGCTGTTTACATCCAATGTTATTAGTTTCACAGTGTTTGTTCCGTTAATCATATTTGTGTGTGTCGTCTTTTCTGCACTCACCGTTGTGGTTATGCGTAAATTGCCATTAGAATAAGTATGAACGAACAATTTGACATAAAAAAAGTAAAAGTGCATCGCACACTCGAGGGAACTATCTTCGAGATAGCTGCTGCTGTTATCATGTTATGTGCGTGGGTGATAGTAATAGTTACCAGACATAATTCAACCCCAGATTGGATAGGATACGGAGGTTTTACCGTAGCTGTTTTGGTAGCTCTATTATGTGCCTATTCGCCAAGTCATATTAATGTATTTAGCATACCATTACGTAATATCCGACAAGTAGAACTTTCTATTCGTATGGTTCGTATCATTGCTATAGGATTAGCTTTAATGGCTCTGGTGCTTTCTATTGTCGGTCCAGATTCACCTCTTTCTAAAACGCTTACCCTTGGTGTCTTTATTCTTGTCGGTCTCATTGGCTTTGTGTTTATTTACCTTATTCAAAGAGCAAGATGATACTTAGAAAGTTTGTTGCATATCTGTATTACGTAGGCTGTGTAATATTAGGCATAGGCATTGTTGGCAAGATGCTAATACACTTTCCATTTTTAGATTTCTTGCACAAAAATGTGTTTATCTATATGTCGGCCATTGGCATATTTATGATGGTACCATCGTGGGTATATAAGTTATACCATTTCAATATGTTTAAAAATGAAAACAAGAAAAGACTGCTTACCTTCGCTTTGGTTACTGTTGGCGTTTTGATAATGATTTATATTGTGAGAGGCGTATGAAGAAGTTGTTATTCACTATTATACAATAAGGAGCGACATTGCTGCCGCTCCCGCCCTATTATCTAGAGATCATGATAATGAAAACTTCATGTTATGGTGTTATGTTATGGTGTTGTTGATACTAAGACGTTGTTAACCTTCAGATTAGTGGTAGCCGTACTTACATTAGCAAAGAGTACCAGATCAGAAGGATATGTGGTAATGTTTTTGCCGTTACCATCCAAATGAAATAGTGCAGTTCTCCCGCTAATATTATTATCCCAATGTGCAGAACTAGCATCATTTACAACCGTGAAATCACAATTCACACGGTAATTCTTTCCTGCAATATTTGTTGTATAAACCCCCATTAGTAGAGTCCATAACTCATCCGAACTATCAATAGTGGCATCATACTTAGTTGCCGTTGTTGTATTTGAGTTGTTGTAGCTATGATCGCCAATACTATTATCTGCCTTTGTAGGCCATTTATTGTCATAGGCTCGAAGTTCGTGGGAATCAGCCTTTGCCAGAACAATATTTTTAAAGTCATTTGCGTTCTGATTAAGCGTAATTCCATACGCGAAGGTATTACCTGATACGCGACCAACTGCTCTGCCTACAATACCGCCACCATAAGTGCCAGTCTCGCCATCCACACGGGCATCCACCGTACAATTCTCAATCACAGGCATCGAACCGATAGTAGAATAAACCGATTTCATAGCAATGCCTCCCACATCTCCACTGGTGCCGTGAACAGGCAGCGTAGAACTACAACTTGAAATGGTGCCTGAATTGGTTACAACCAGTCCTCCTTGAGAGGCCTTACCTGTAGAACTTCTACTTACAGTCACCTCCTTGATGGTGCCAAGATTAGTAGTTGCAACGGCTGCCGTCACCTCTGTTGCATCGCCTGATACACTGATAGTTCCACCCTCAACTTTTCCTAATGCTCCAATGGTCGTAAATACAGGATGAGTCGTAGAGATGGTATGATTATTCAACTTCATTGTGCAGTTCAAAGGCTGAGACGTCCAATCTCCGCCATCCTCGAGATTGATATTTGCTGTGATATTTGCGATATTGCCTTGCTTATTTATGTCATTGTCTGAAAGAAACGCTTTGAGTGCTGCAAGATCATTTATATCCGTCGTTGTTCCAATCTGCCCATCATCCCCCACAGTAGCATCTATCGATACTTCTGTCCAGGGCACCACTTGTGCTGTAAGCAATACTTTTTGAGCATTACCACGAGCCAAAGTCGCTGTAATAACCAGATGCTTGCCAGCCGTAAGGTTGTAGTTACTTTTCTTTTCATTGTCACTTTCATTGTTTACAGAGAAGGTAAATGGCTGCCCAGAGACGCTAATTCTTGCAATGACTTTTTCTGAATTTGTCTGATAATCATATGGCTCTACTATAGCCGTATATTGGGTATATGTTACGGTAGATATTGTCGTCTCACTGGCGTAAGGCTTAACTTCTGTTGTTGACCCACCAGAATAACTATAAATGGTTGCATCAATATTGGTTGTTGCTGTTGATAATGCCAGGTCTTCATGGTTCACACCCTCGCTAGCTTTTAGAATAATCGTAATTTTAGATCGTTGATGTTTGAGATAGAGAGGTATCTTTTTCTGATCAGCCTCAGGTACACTCCTACTAATATTGGCAGCTTTCCAATTCCCACATGTACGATAATTCAAGCCCTCAATATTATCCACAGGAGCATCTCCACTCCAAAGCGGCTCAAATCCATAGCCGATGAGCTTGTCTTGGGCTAAAAGATCATTTGCAGTAGTTTGATTTGTTCCTAACGTTGCAGAGCCTGCTGTAGCCTTAAAACCATAGGCATTGACATTATCAGGCCAATAAACAGTGGAACCATATGCTATAGCGGCATCCTCCCCTGATTTGTAAATCTCATATGTAAAAGCGTAGCTACTTGATGCATCATGATAGGTGGCCATATCTGTATTAAAAGCCGTTTCGTCGGCATAAGTTCTAGTCAGGGCTTTTCCTTGGACATAGGTCGTGAACATCACAGGGTCGCCAGGTCTGATTTCCCCATCATCTGAGAAAGATGAGGACATCTCATTGCTACACCCTGTCATCGCCAACAATAGGCAGAGCAACCATGCAATTTGTGATATATTATATTTCTTCATATTATCTATTCTTTACTGGCCAATTTGTAATTGATACATCCCCATCGAGAACCAACTCAGATGTTTGCGATCTGCCACTCAACAGACTGCGAGATCCGGCTACAGGACGCTGAATACTAAGATTGTAGTTATACATCTTCCCACTCGCTAAGGTTTGTTGAACCTCAAGAGTTGCTGTACCACCACTCCAAGTAACTCGAATAGCCCTCAACGTACCAAAAGCAATGGCATTATAGGACTTCAGAATTGGACTTGTAGTTGCACCCATATCAAACATCTCGAAAGAGGTTCCCCATTTATTGACGCTCAGTTGGTCATCTGTATAATTATCGATGTTTACTTCTGAGGCAGTGGGAGGATCAACGGTTCCATTGGCATTGAGTTTGGTATAGACAGAACCTGTTTCCGATACACCAAGCAGTTCTACTTTAGTAACCTGATCTGAAGTGATGTTAGTACCTTCAGCATTCTTCACATTGACCTGTATCTGCGAGAACTGGTGCTGGAAATTAAGCGTTACTCGATTCCCATCTGCAGTTGCTGCTGTTAATGCAAGGATTGGGTCTGGTTGACCTGCTATGGAGGTAAGTTCGCCTTTCCTGAGATCATATTCGTTGGTATAATCGTTATCAGAAGGGTAGATGCCTTGGATAGTTTCCCAATGATTGTTATCAGCAATCGCTATAAAAGCATGCTTCAATCGGTTCTGCCAATAAAAGGAAGTGCCATCTGCTGAAAAACCAGAATTCTTATACACGACATTGCCAGAGCCGCCACTAACCTCTAACCAAGCGGTATGTATTTTTGAAGTAGTGAGATCGTAGTCACTAGCATCATCATCCGACGTTTTAGAGTGATAGTACATTGTGCATACGAAGTGGCTATTGTTTGCCAAAGACACTTCTCCTTCCCTTGTCTGAGCCTTACCTTCAAGACCCACAGAGAACAGCACAGGCTCCCCTACAGGGTCAAAGTCTTTGTCTTCAAGACTGCCTCCAGCCGTGATATCATCGCCTGAGCAACCAGCCAGTAGCAAGGCGAGTCCTAAATACAATATGTTTTTTATCTTCAACACTTCTATCATCATTCTTTTATTACCACTCCAAAGCAGCATTACCACTACCATTTACCACATCCCAATCCTTTACCAGCACATGGAACTGCACCGCCTCCTTCTCGATATGGATGGTGTAAGAGTAGTTCTTACCTCTCTCCCATGCAGTGATGGGTGTTGATTCGCCTGATACCACGCAGTCCTTAAGGGGAATGGAATAGACGGCATTATTATAATTAGGTAGTGTAATGACTAGTTTGGCATTCCCATTGCTAAAGTCCTGTGGAATCACGAAAAGATTAGAAATTGGAAATTCCTGAGCTGGAATGGCCGACGTGGCACCAGCTGCATTCGAATTAATTCCACTGCCAGTGATGGCTCCACTCTCGATAGAAATAGTTCCACTTGTATGCAAATTGATGATAGCTATAGTCGCACTAGTTATATCAACCTTAGGATTAGTAGGCAACACAGATGCATCACCAGTAGTCTCAAGTGCGAATGAAACCTTACTCATGGCATGCTCAAACGCAATGGGTACACCACCTTTACGAGGCCGTATATTACCTCCACGGGCGTATGTTGTCCCAGAAAAACCCCTATGTTTGGGAGTAGTTCCCCAAAGAATATCACTTGCTGCTGTTGTACCTTGTGAAACGGATGTTCCTTTATCAGTATTATACGTTCCAACGGACGTTATATTATTTACTATATTAGACCCTGTTTCAGTGCTACTATTAAATTTGGCTAATGCGCGGTAATAATAGTAGTCGTTTATGTTGGGCCAATAGATAGCAGGATCGTTATTCCATTGGTCATTTGCATCATCAGCGTTGTCTTGGAACGTTGAGACTGTACAAAAATCGTAAGCAGTATTTGTTCGTTCTGCAGGTGTATCATAGCTGCTGTTATGAACAACTCTGAACAGACTGAACGAAGAACTTGCTGTAAAACGGTTTTTATCCACACCAACAACGAGAACGTTTCTTTGCGCTTCAGGAACTTGCGAATCATCAGAAATATACAAATTACTATCATCATCTGTAAGTACAATCTCACCAGTTCCACTGGCGTTAACATCAGTCCAGCCAGTCAGAGTGGCGTGTGTTTGTACTGACGATTTATTAATTGTCACATCAAGATGATAGTTCACGCCAGGTTGGGTAATGACACAATTATGTCCATCTGAATCTAAATTACCATACTGATCTGCAGCATGTCCTGATGCCCAATGACTATTATCCACCATGTCTCCTGTAATATTCACTGTGTAGTTGTTCCTATCAGCATTCGTGATATTGAGCAGTAAATTACCTTCCTTCAACTTAGTTCCAGGAGCCACAATGGCAGTATAATTACGTCTTAGTCCTGTAGTGTAGGTTGCTCCACACATGGTGATGTTTTTAAGCTTGCTTTCTGTGGTTTGTATTAAAGGAGTAAATGTGGTTGCACGAGTGTCCAATTGAGTCTCTGTGTTCATTGCATTTAAAGTGAGCACAGTGGATGTCAGTGGGGAACCGCTAAAACCATCTGCAGCTATAACAGTTACTGTTATCTCACTCATAGCATGGGTATAAGGGATGTTTAATGTGCCGTGATCAGTTGTATATGCAGTATTATGAGCATAAGTTACTGTTGCCTGCTCTGGAGACCATAGAAGGTCTGAATGTTGAACAGCAACAGCAGTACTCTGATTTGTTTCGACAGTCCAGGTTAAGACACCGGATGCTTCTGTTAAAGAATTAGGCGATCCGCCGTTATAACAATAACCATAATAAGACTGCAAACCATGTCCATCAGTTCTTAAGTCTGTGCTTGCATCACTTGGATCACTGAAATCATCCCAATATGCAGTTGATGTGAAGCCTGAAGCTCCTTTGGTAAATATCACTAGTTTATTGGCATAATCGGGATCTGGGACTGGATCTATATAAGTATAGTTCCCTACACCAGTTCCACCCGTAGTATGTCTGAGATATACCATAAGCTGATCTCCTATAGCAAAACTACTGCCTTCGGCTCTGGTACCAGCCCTGTCTGTATTGAGGGTCGCATTGATTGTCAATGGTGTTTTCTCGCCATTGCCTGACAGCGTGCTGTTGGAGATGTCTGCATCCTTTGAGCAGCCTGTCAACAGCATTATCGCACTGATGTATAATATGTTTCTTTTCTTCATATTTCTTATCTTTAGCGTTTAGAGTTTATCAGAACCATATATCCTGTGATGCCGTTACTGTTGTCCAATTGGCCAAAGAGGCAGTTACCTTTATCTCGGTCTTGGATAACTTCAGATTATACACATAATGAACGCCAGATTCCCATTTGCCATTTGGAGCAACTCTTGAAGATTTTCCTGATTCTAAAATAGGATAAATATCGGCATAATAGATATCTTTTGAAGTATCCTCATTTGTAATCGTAATTCGGAACTGAACGTTACCAGAAGCTAGAGCAGTAGTGAATGTCAAAGGTTGTGGTACAACGGCACTTAAACGCTTGTTCTCATTGCCATCACCAGTAACAGGATCTAAAGTATATGAGGTAGTAGAACCAGTAGGAATCACTCCTCTGTCACCCAACTTTACATCTCCAGTTTTGTTGACATTGATAATCTCGACGACAGCATTTGTGAGTCTCACTTGATCATCGCCAGTAGTAGTTGTGAGGTTTACTTCCACCTGTGACATCATATAGTTGAAAGTAAGATTGATATTACCTTCTCTTGCACATATACCCTCTGAATATAGATTCTTTTTTGCGTGTCCAGTTTCATTATTACCACAGTTTAGAGGTTCATCCTCAACATTAGGACGAGCAATCATCAAATCCGATGGGAAGCTATTTGCAGTGTAAGCCACATTCTGCACTTTGATAACTTGATATTCTTTAGTAGAATGAGTCGCCGTCTCAATACGAGGATTAGAAAGAATTCCGTCTTCATCTGTTGTTACTGTCCGAGGCCATACGCATCGGAACTGGTAGTGAGTGTTATGGTTGGGCCAATAGAGTATAGGATCCATCGTCCATGTATCGGATGGTGATGTGGTATGGGTGACAACACTTTCTTCTGTAAAATAAGAGCCACTTGCAGTACCATAACCTGTATTAAAAGATGTACTGCGATAGAAACTAAATGTGTTTGCATCCAACGCTGAGCCACTACCTCCTAAATCCCCAGAAATGTTGATAACAGGCTGATCTTCTGCAGCTGTGACATTTGTCCAGTCTGCAACGGTAGCAGTCACTACAATATCCGTTTTGTTAACTGTTACATTGATGATATAGTTTTTGCCAGCTTCAGTAACTTTTGATTCTCCAGTTATTTTTGCCCGAATCTTTTGTGCTGTCACATAATAGATATTACCATCAGCATTAATTCTTGCGATAATAGCACCATCAGAAGTGAACTGGCTACCAGGCATGACCAAGGCTTCTTTCGTAACAATATGACCTGTGGAAGATGCTTGCCACATGGTGATAACAGCAGGATCGCCTGATAAAGAGGTTCCTGTAAGGGTTACCTCTCCTGATGTTATATTAATATTACCCTTCGTGCAAGCCCATTCTGTATTTGTAGAAGAATTAGCCACATTACTGGTCAAAAGGACTTCTGGATCATTTGCAAAGTCGAGCGAAGCATCACCGTTTTTATCGACAAATCCATCACCAGCCGTCAGAACCACAGTAATCTTACTGAGGGCATGAGTGAACTTAAGGAGTTTGCCGGAAGTCTTTTCGGTAAACTTATATGTGCCATCGCTTGTACCTGTCTTAACATTGTTTGATATCAGCAAGTCCTTGTCTGCAGGAGTGCTTCCTGATGTTGTTTGGTTCGTAGGAACTTCCCAACTTAGAACGCTCCAATTACTTACGGTAGGAGCTATCGTTTTGCCATTAATGGCAGCGCCATAGATAGTGAGTCCTTCTGTACGACCTACTGTGGCGTTGTCTGGATCAGCAGTGCCGTAGTCATCCCAATAGAGCGTCTCGGCAGCAGTGAAATTTACTACATTATTTGTTTCTGATGCAGTACCTATGGTAGCTGTGGTAGTCTTAGTGATAGGGGTTGTTGTGTCACCATGTTTCCAATTACCATTGACTTGCAGGGCAAGTTGTGTACTTGTTGTAAGGGCCTGATAAGTTGGTGCAGTTCGTGTGGTGGCCTTTGAGCTGCCTTCCACGATGCCTGCAGAAAGTACAATGGGACCACTGGGCTTTTCGTTGCTATCAGTGGTAATGCGCTCCTCACTGCTGCAAGCGATGAGGAAGGCTAATGCTCCTATATATATATAATGTATATGTTTCATACGCTTTATTGTATTACAACGGTTTGTGGATCTGCTGTTACTGACTCCCAATTAGCAAGGGTGGCAGAGATAGTCTCTACACCTGATTTCTTTAGGTTGAAAGTGTAGGTGTATTTGTAATTTGGATACCATCTGTTAATGATAAACTTGTTGTTGGTATCCTTGCTATATGTATTGGCTATAAGATTATTACCTACAGTAGTAGCAACTACAGATTCCATATCCACAATATATCGGTTTCCGTCTGTTGTAGTAATTGTTAACACAACGTCATTAGTTCCATTAACATCCGTCAACGACTGAGGTACAAAGCCATAATGCCACTTAAACTCACCATCTACCGTTCCTGGTACTGTTGCAGGAGTTCCATCTGGCGTTACCAAACCATTACCCATCGCAACTTTTCCTGTTGGATGGATATAGGTAAGTTGTACCGTGGCGTCAGTCAATGTCACTTTATCATCATCAGTTGTTGTCGTCAGTTGTATGGTAACATCGCTCATCATGTGGAACAACTCCATCCTCACAGGATCAGAAGTGGGGCCAATGGCTTTATAAATTTGATGTGTGACAGGATCACCTGTACCTGTATTATCAAAGCCTGTTGTAAGTGAGTATGTTAACCTATCGGTAGTAGAACTCAACGGATAAAATGGAGCGCCCCAGCAAACATCTGTATAGTTTGCCGCTCCTGTGAGTGTGATATAATCATTTGCCGCAGAGTTAACAGTATGATCCTTAGGCATAACTGCTCTGAAATGATAGTAGGTCTTGTTGTCAGGCCAATACCATATAGTATTATCAGATGTCGAATTATGTGCAGTATAGACGCCTTCGCTAGTCGTATTCTCTGTTAGATTTGCTTTGTTATCCGTATAGCCCGTTGCCCATGTATAATCAACAAAAGTATCACTAATTGCATCTGATACGGATGCTTTCCTGTACAAATCAAAAGTAGCGTCGCCTGTCAGAGGCGTACCATTATCCAGCAAGGATACTGTGATTCGCGCATTGGATGGAGTCATCCCATCGGCATTAACTGTCTCCCATTCGACAATAGAAGCCGACAGTTTGTCGATCTTCTTCTTGGATACCGTCATGGTGAATACATAGTGTACGCCTGGGCGCATTTTAGAATCCGTGGTCAAAGCGTCTGTCGTGCCATTACTCAGTTTCAGACTGGCAAGTGCTGTGGCCAACTGAGCCTTCGTGATATGATATTTGTTGTTGTCAATAGTGAAGTAAACCTCATCTGTAGCAGTACTTGTAAGTGTTGAGCCTGGGAGCATCAGCCCCGTCAACTCGTAATCAAAGGCAGGACTTGTTTCACCACTATGGTCTGTGAGAGATAAAGCGTTGATTGCATCCGTACCTATAGACGAGAATTCACCTGTCGACATATCTAAAGTACCTGAGGTATTGAATCCTTTCAAGACAATATTCTCAGTGGCAGCATTAGTAAAATTGAATACACCAGTACCAGTACCGAATCCGTCACCTCTTTTAATTTTGAAGGTGACTTTAGTTAAGGCATGATGGAATATCATCTGTCTGGCTACAAACTTCTTTGTTGAAGTGTTGAAAACCATACGATTGTCAGATGAAATATTAGACACATTGTTGCTGAAGCAGAGATCCTGATTAGTGAGGAATGTGGTATTCTGTGATGCAGCCGTTCCATCAAGCGGCCAGGCAATGGTAGGAGAAATGGCTGTCGTAGACCAATCGTAGCTACTTAGATTATATGTATTTGAGCCTCCTACTGTCAGGTCTGTACTTGAACCAGGCACACAAGCTGAGTAAACAGACAATTTAGAAGCACGAGAGTAGCAGTCTTCCCAGTAACGCTTATACCCATCCGCAAAAGACACATCTGGTGAACCTGACGTGACTGTACCTATGGAACGCGTAAATTTAGATGCTGATGCATCGGCATTATCGCCCTTAATCACCATAAAGAGACTAGTGTTAGCATCAAAGGCTGCTGCATTATGCCCATAGGGGTTGTCGGTCGTTACGACATCTCGCGTTTGGGCACGTAGATCTGTTGGATTCTCGCCTACGATGCCCGCCGACAGTTCAATGGGGGTCTTTCCCTGATGGTTGGGACTGTCTGGCAACGTCTCGTTTGAGCTGCATGCAGAGAGCGTCAGCAGGCAGATCGCCATGAGCGTTTGGTATTTATTCGTCTTCTTCAACATATATCTTCTTTTTTAGTTCTCGAGCGTGATTTCACCAAGGTCTCCTGTTACAGTTTCCCAAGGCAGGACGGCTGCCGTAATGTTTGCAATTCCCGTCTGCTTGAGGGTGATGGTATAAGTATATTGGTAGTGAGGATACCATGAGGTAATACGATAACTCGTACCAGATAAAGTATAAGGATTGACCAAATTGGTAGCGCTTACCGTACCCGTACAAGTACTTAGATCCTTTACGACGTACTGATTGCCATCAGGCGTTGTAATGCGAAGGCCGATAGAACCATTGGTAGGAGCAGTGCCCCAAGATAATGCCTGAGGTACAATACCATAAGAATAAGCAGTTACTTGTTCTGGTGTAGTTCCTGATTCTGCGGCCCATGTTCCAGCTGTCATCAATGCATTTGCTGTTCTTGGGCCATCCGTTGCAGAAACAGCACCTGTACCCATCAGCACCTTCCCGTTAGGCAGGAAATTGAGGATCTCAATTTTGGTCAATTGATCAGCTTCAGCCTTGGTATAGTCATATAGTGACACCTTATCTGGGCCTATCACCGTCTTCACATTCACAAATATTTGGCTCGTTACGTGGAAGAGGAGCATATTGATCTGACTGTTTGTGGCTCCAAGGGCTTGGGCTATCTGGTGGGTAGGCGAAGCTCCTGTTCCAGTATTATCAAAGCCTGTTCCCGTTGTGATATCATAAGTGAGTTTTGCAGTTGGGTCAATGTCCTTGAATGGGGCGCCCCAGACGTAATCCTTATATGTACCTCCATCGATGGTGCCTGATGTGATGGTGAAGTAATCGCCACTGCCATCTGTGGTGATGGTAGGATTACCGCTAGCACTGGTTCCCGTTCCTGCTGCGCGGAAGTGATAGTAAGTCAGGTTGTTCGGCCAGAACCAATCAGTAGTCTTCCAATGGTCGGATTCGTAGCTCTTGGTGGCAGGCGTTATGTCATAGCCTGTTTCCCAAGCATAATTGGGTGTTGTCTCGCCAGTGATGTAATTAGAAGCAGTTTTGGCTGCTCGATAGAGATTAAACTTGGTGGCATCTGCATCAACCCATTTTTCACCACGATCTTCGAAGGTGAAGGTGCAATAGACATTATCGGGCGTGGCATCCGAAGAGTTCACGGTCTCCCAATCGAGGATAGCGGCAGTGACATTGCTAACCCCCTTTTTGGAGACAGTGATGCTGACAAAATAGTGTTTGCCTGCCTCTGTTGTTGTGAAACCTCTGTATTCAGCGGCATGCGGATCACTTGCATGACCACCACCTTCTTTATAGAAATCACGAATGGCATTAGCAATCTGAGTGCCCGAAACATAATACTTGGCATTGTCGATCTCGAACTCGATGACATTGGAAGATGTTGAATACAGGTTTGTACCTGGCAAGACGATTGCCTCCAGTTGGCGAGTAGTTTGATTAGCAAGAGTTCCTGTCGTTTCATCTAGTCGCGTGATATCAACATTCGTCACCTTATCCGACCATTCCCCAGTGCTGACATCCAACTTACCACTTGTGGGGAAGCCTTTCAGGGTAATGTTTTGAGTAACTGCTGTCTGGTTATTTGTCCAAACGTAGTCTGTATTGACAGTATTGTCGAATCCAGAGCCTTCTTTCATCACAATGGTTATCCATGAGAGGGCATGTTTGAATACAAGGTGTCCCTGATCGAACTTACCTGTTGTTTCACCTACGGTCACAGTCTTTGGCTGCCAAATCATACGGCCCAGTTCCATGCTTTTATCCCAATTGGAGGTAGCAGAATTATAGGTTTGGTGATAGCGGCCTTTATTGAACGTTTCACTACTTCTGATATTATTGCTGTAGGTAAGATCCTTTTCGAGGCGGGTAGCTGCAACTTGTGTTGCAGGAACAGTCCAGTCTATCATGGTGTTCTCTGTACCAATAGTGTACCAGTCGGGGGAGGCATCTGTTCCACCTGTCTGATCAAGAATCGTGCTGGGAAGAATTGTATCATCATTCTTATTGGGTACAGCCACAGCATAGACCGTCAATTTGGACTCTCTGCCAAAAGCGTCATCCCAGTAACGGTTCTGACCAGCAGCGTAGGTAAGATGGGAGTGGGAGCCGACAAGGCCATAATCTGTATTGCAAGCATCGCTAGCTATCTGAGCACTCGCAGTAGCCACTGCTTGGGTATAACGGATGTCTGTAGCTGCAGCGCCCTCGGCCTTGATGCGCATCACGACCTTGGTGTCGGCAGTGAATCCATCACGGGTCATGGCACGGGTAGTCATCGCGCTTCCTTTCTGTGAGAAAGCAATCAACTCCTTGCCACCATCAGGCGCAAGACCAGACGATCCGGAGGAGGATGTATCCTCTGAACAAGCCATCAGGGCACAGAGTGCAAAGGCTGTCAATGTGTAGTTGAGATAATTTTTCATATCTGTCATCTTTTTAGAGTTCTATGGGGATATCTGAAGTCTGCACCTCGTCCCAAGAGCGTATCTCGCAAGTGTATTCGATCTCATGGGCGTGAAGATTCGGGATGTGCAGATAATAGATGTATCGTTTCTCAGGTTCCCATGTGAAAAGGTCGCCTGTTGTCGTCGTCTTGTTGAGGCTGAGCAGTTTGTCGTAGTTGATGGTCTCTTCATGGCTTTCGCCGTCTATCGTTTTAATCTGTAGCTGCACGCGGATCTTTACGTCTCCTTGTGGAATCTGCTGCAGATAGTTGGGACACAGGTCGTAGGCATCAGACTGCCGCAGGTATTGACGAAGGTCTAAGTCACTGTATAAACCATGTTGAAGGAGTATAAACTCATCGGAAGTCGTATTATCGGAGAAAGTTCCATTGCGCAGTCCTTGTGCATTCGTTGCCGTATAGGTGTTGCTCTCAGAGATAAAGCCGGACTTCACGGCAGAAATGGTGATGCTGTTGATTCTCGCCACGTAATCTTGGACGGTGGGCTGGGGGTCGTCGATGAAGATGCGGAAGCCCACTTTCGATATGAGGTGGTGGAAAGGCATGATGATAGACCTGGTGGCATTTGTCTTCGAAGCGGTATTTATCTCCTCATTTGCTATCACATCCATATCCACATAATCGTCGCCCACCTTCTGACGATTGACATGGGCCACAATACAGGGCTCACTTACCACATCTGTCGCATTATAGGCATCGTTGATGAGAGTCTGTGCCTTGAACGGCTGCGAAGAGACATCGAGGGTGATCTGGTCTGTTGCCAATAATGCCCCTGGGAGATAAGGCGAAGTGGCTCGGAACTCGTAGGGGTAAGCATTCATATCCCAATAACGCTGTGCCTGAGTATTAGTTCCAACCACGACGTCCACATAGTCCCATTCAGAAGCCGCGTAGTTCACACGGTATCCGTCCATCACATTCTGTTGGCTCGCTGTATTGCCGTAGTTCTTCCACACGCTAACCTTAAAGTTATCGTGCAGTGTTTCCAAAGCAGACGAGGCTCGGGTGGCAGCGGTTTTTGCCGACGAAGAGCTGAACACCATCGGCTTCTGATCGTCCACCAGAGGCGCATGTTCCCTCTTCTCTTCCAACGTGCTGTCGGAAGAACAGGCCACCACCAATAAGGCTGCAGCAACAAGCAGTATGTCACGGTGCAGATGATGCATTCTTTTCAACGACGTATTCTGATGAACTAGTGGAATAATCCTCGATGGTAGCAGAATCGAAGACGATGGGGTACAACGATGGTGTGGTCCCTGGCGTAGGATCTGTAGGATCGATGGCTGTGGTAGGATTGGTTGTGCCTGAAGAGTTTGTCGTGAACTTGAATGTATAGGTATATTTCACGTTAGGCTGCCAGGCTGTGATATATGTTGGTGATGCTGGCACAGTAACAGAGACGGGCACATGAACAGTCGCATTATGAATCGTGATAACCTCTTTGTTGTCTTCTGCGATAAGACGGTAGGAGATATGGAAGGTGAATCCCGTAGTGCTTGTTGTAGGTTGGGCTACAGGATAGTAGATCGTGGGTGAATAACTATACTCCTGCGTACCTTCGGTTTCTGCTTCTTTGATGATCTTATGAACAGTAGTGCCCAGACCTGCGAAGTCTGTCAGATTTGCAGGGGCAACGTCTGCTGTAGAAAGACCTGCTTGAGGAATCTTGAACATTAGTGGTGCCTGTACAGACGTGCTGCCAGTCCAGTTAGCAGTATAGGTGGGATTGGCAGTCGCCTCTGCGAAACTAATCGTTGCTCCCTGAGTGGTGTAATACGAGCCTTTGGAATAGGTTGTACCTGACAAGCTAGCAGGAGCCGCCTGAATGCCAGTCGCCATATCGGTAGTGGCTCCAGTAGCCATCGTCCCATTGTCTGCGCCAAGGTCGATTATCTCCACTTTATATCCTCGAATGTCCTCATAGAAGCGGATAAAGAGTTGGGCGCCCATGTGCTTAAAAGGAACGACTACTTCGCTTGGATTATCATTTGAGGCCTGAACACCTGCATACATGAATTCAGACAACGAACGATCGTATGCAGGATGCTGGCCTTCGCCTGTGGTAACTGCAGCGTAGGCTGTGTTCACTGGCTCTTCATAACCGTCACGGATGGTATTCGCACCTCCGAATGTCATGGTGCTGGTTGTCGCGTCTTTCGTAAACGTGACATCTGCATCGTAAGGGGAATAACAATAGAAGTTGGTCTTGACATAATTCTGATCCCAGTAACGGAGAAACTGTATGGCATTTGCCGACATGAAGGCGGTCTGAGAAGCTGTATAGAACCCGGCATCTTCAGTGTAAGTGTACTCGGTATTTCCCAACTTCTCATAGAACCAAGGAGACTTCTGGTCATAGACGGTTCCACTCGAACTTGCCCAAGTTGAGGCATTCGTATTGTCGTAGCCCTTCGAAACGCCATCTGAATAACCTACCAGATTGTTATTCATGATTTCGGCATCAGTCAGCCCGTTTCTTCCCTCTACTTTCCAGGCCCAAACACCAAAATTATAGTGCTTGACTGCCTCCATATTAGTTGCACGCGTGATGTTCTGTTTCTGCACGCTAAACCCAATAGGCGTCTGTGCACTCTTCCTGATGTCATCAGGGGCATTGGTCTGATCGTTGGTGGAACAGCTCATCAGAACTGCTGGAACGATAAACGCGAAAATTAATCCTTTCTTCATCATATTTAAATAGTTATTATGTTGTCTTGTAAATTATAATTCAACTTCCCATATTACATCTTGATAATCCTCGACGGTTGGAAGGAATAAACTGCCGGTTCCCGAGTCGGCTCCCTCCTCAGGCAGTTCAAGCTTGCTACAATCGACATATACCGTAATGAGGCCTCCATGAGCCTGGCTCTGACATTGGTCAGTGACCTCTACAGAATAGGTCTTGACGCCATTATTATTGAATACCAGATCGAAGAGCAGATAGTTGGCCAAATCCCCCCGTGATCCTGAATAGATTGAACCGGAACGCGTAAAAGGTTCCATGTCGCACAAACCGAATGTCGTGAACTTGCCACCAATGACTTCACATTTCTCTCCCTCAAACTCAATGTCTCGTTTTAGACGGGTGTTAAAATAGACAATCGATGGTATGTTATTGGTATGGCCTGTGTTCAGGTTCGTTCCACTGGCCATCGCTGATATGGCGGTATTGCCATTGGTACCCTTGACGCGCCCATCGTTGTTAAGTAGCACGATTTGAACCAGATAGATATATACCATCGGGCGCATTGGGGCATGAATGGGCATGGTATAAGTGTTCTTATCGGCATTATATTCATAATCGTTTTTATCTCCAGAGATGTATATGTTCTCTGAATAGGATGAATAGAAGATCTCTGGTTGGTTTTTCAGACCTACGACATCATCTTCCTCAACAAGCTCGCGCGTGCCAACCAGTTTGAAAACAGAACGTGACATTCCTCGTGTACCTGTGGTAGTGGCAGTCACTGAGTCCTTAGTCTCTTTGATGACCAATACCTGACTACCGTCCTTTGAGTCAATATCGCTCCAAATCAGTAAATCGTGATAGCCCGTAGTGAACGCACGGTTAAAACAGGTGTCATTGGTGGAAAAAGCCTCCACGTCTGTATGGGGTAAATTGGGCTCCTTGCCAATATAGTAATGACGCACCTGGTAACTGGTAGGTTTCGTATATCCTATACCGCCCCAGATGGAATCGTCTTTCTCGTCCCAATCATATACCCAGTCGGAGATCCAATCGAAACTCATATCGGGCGACAATTTCATCTCCAAGGTAACCTGGACGTTGGTGGCATGGGCATGGTCTTCGCAAAGTTCACGCATATCCATCTGGCATGACACCAGAAGGAATAGAGCGAACAAGGCTCCCCAACAGCTGATGCGCTGACATCTTTTGCTCATTGTTTCCCTCCTTTCTTGGGCCACAGACTTCTGCTGAATAACCATATCAGAGATATTTCTGCCTTGGCGGGACCGACATAGTTTCTTGATTTCTCTTCTGTCCATACATTGTGGTGGTATGTGTCAACGCTGACCTCGTATTTCTTATATCTACCACCAATGTATCCTATGAATAGACCAAAATCGAGGCTGACACAACTCCCTAATGGGACTGTGTAACCTCCGCTGATACCTGTACCCCAGTTGATCTTTGCCTGCTGGCCCTTGCCATCAAACAAGAACTCGTAACGATATACGGCACCATAGATACCTGCATGAAGGCCCTTGAGGAGAGCGCTGCTGTTGTTGCTGAACCAATAGCGCAGCTCCATGTCGGCTGTGGCGAGGCGAATGTTGTCGTGCCAAGGCTGGCAGCTTATCCATCCATAGGTGCCGCTGATGCCTAATGAGATATTGCTGGCAACAGTCATCTCTAGGCCTAAGCTCGGCCTCACCACTATGTCGGAGAGCAGGTTTGTCTTCAGTGCCCAGACCTTCGAGAGGTTAGAGGAGGCATTGGTAGAGCCGTCAACAGGATGGCCTGCCAATACCATTTGGGGTATTGACAGAACGAAAACGAGGACCATCCATGCCATTGTTTTCGTTTGGTCATATCTTTGCAGTCGCAACATCACGTGATTAGTAGTAATGCTATTTTCTGCAAAGCTACGAATTAAAAATGGTATAAAGGGGTGGAAATGGCTACAAAAGACTAACGTTTTGCAAATTGTTAGTCGATTTTAGAATCGTCTATTTCTGTTTTCGATAGGTTGCTATTCTTCCAATCGGAAGGTGTCTGGTCTGTAAATGCCCTGAAAGTACGGAAAAAAGAGGTGTCGTTGGCAAAGCCTGAGTCAAGGGCGATGGCATTCATCTTCAGGTCGGGGTGCTGGAGCATCAGCTGCTTGGCATATTCCACACGGTAGGCATTGACATACTGCGTGAAGTTGCAGCCCTTCTGGTCGTTGACACATGAAGAGATATAGTTCCGATGGGTGTCCAGCTGTTTGGCTATGGATTGTACTGTGAGTTCGCTGTTAAGGAACTGCTTTTCTTCTACCACGAGTTGATGGATGCGACGCATGAGATTTTCGTTGGTAACCGTCTTTGGGTCGGGTGCCTGTGGCGTCTCGACTACCTCTGTCTCTTTCTGGATCAGCAGTTGTTGCTGGTGGCTCCTGTGGCGTAAGTAGAGATAGACGAGGAGGGCTATTATCAGTAAGATACCTATGATCCATGGGGTAGGGCTGAATGATGAGGTGACAGGCTCACTACCGAGATGGAGCAATAGCATGGTATCCAGCGGGTAGAAGTTGTGGCTGGGATTCTCTTTCTTCCCAATGCCACCCGTCAGCAGCAGATTGCCTTCAGGAGTAATCAGAGGTGAAGCATCGACAAAGTCTTGGATAGGGTCGGTATAGAAGAACGTGATCGGGCAGGGCTTGCCTTCTGCTGCAGGACTATAGTCGATGCACAAGACATAGATGTGGCTGCTCGTCTGATGAATGGAATCGTTGCCCAGGATGTATCCCTTCTGAGCTTTCCGATCGACAAGAACCTGGGAGTAATAGATAATTGTGTTCTCCTCAAACTTCCTGGGGATAGGAGCGGTGGTGGGCACTAATGAGAAGTCGGTTCCATCGGCTCTGGCTATAGCCAACTGCCCTTCTTTGTTCTTCACAGGAAAGAGGTAGCTGTAGATGCCTTTTGCCTCGTCGCCGATAAAGCTGTCGTCGTTGTGTATGGCGATATGAAGATGTAAAGGCTTCCAAGTCTCGAAGAGTGGGTCGGTGAACGGCTCGCCTTTCAGACGATCCACGATAATCGTGTCGAAGTCATGTCCTTTATTCTCCTGACCTCCGAAGATGATTACATCATCGGGGGCGATGCGGAAGACATTTGTTAAGGCACGATTCTGCGATGTCTTTTTGATGTTGGTAAACGTAATATTGCCATCATACATCTCAATAGCATCCTCGTGATACCAGTTGCCTGTAATCACAACCCTGCCACTATCCAGTTCTACCTGGGAATGTGAGGCACGTTTGGTGTCTAAGCATCCAAAACCGTCAAAGGTGTGGGTCTTCGGATCGTACGTTTCCACCTCATAGCTCTGTCCGATGCCTAAGCCTCTCTCGAAACCGCCACTCAGTAGGACCTTACCGGATTTTAAGATTAGGGCCGAACCTGCGTCGTGGGTATAAACCATATCCATCTGATGCCAGGCGCCATCCTTATAGTATTCTGCTGTTCGTGTGGGCACGAAACCAGCAGTGTGACCACCGAAGACGGTAATCTCACCTTTGAGATATAAAGTATGGTGTCCAGAGCGTGGTGTGTTCAGCTTGGGTAGTTGCTCAGGCTGTATTTTGACCATAGGACAGACTGCTTGTTGCGGGCTGTCTGTCCTTGTCTTTTGTGCCAGCACATTCAACTGCGCGAAAAGACCGATGAGTGCAAATATGGCTATGCGTTTCATATCGTTGGCTGCAAAGGTACAAAAAGAATGGCAAACACAACCTCTTATATGTAAAAAACCGACTAACAATTTGCAAATTGTTAGTCGGTTCTGTAAGTTAAAATGCAGATGCTTTAAGTCGTAACCCCGCCGTTTCATCGAGGTTAAACATGATATTCATGTTCTGAACGGCCTGACCAACAGCCGCAGTAACCCAAAGAAAGCGCCTCCCGACAAACATCGGGAGGCGCTCAGGTGTCAGGGGACAGGTACATGGCACCTCCTTTCCGCGAGTTTGTTGGTGCCATGTACCTGTCCCCTGACACCTGACACCTCTGACAGCCTGGCTGATAGTTAATGATGC
>JAEEGK010002087.1_pt1 | contig 49984 bp, 55 predicted proteins | sample 8958771 | NCBI WGS metagenome assembly JAEEGK01 (sample SAMN16246547, study PRJNA631951) | gut metagenome | biome: gut microbiome; feature: rumen; material: SC-attached | host: Bos | place: Iran: Karaj | collected 2018-10 | reverse complement strand
ATATTTGAATGTCAGGAAGCATGATATCGCAAGAATGGTCATCACATGCTGGGCATCCTACTGGAATGCAAGAGCAATGAAGTACAGAGAGGATGCGTCGATGAACCATCTCGCCAAAGGGATGGCTGTAGTAGTCCAGATGATGGTCAGATCCGAGATCAGCGGAGTCATGTTCACATCAGATCCCGTCACAGGCAAGGACAATGTCGTAATTGAGGCGTCCTGGGGACTCGGTGAGTCCATAGTGTCCGGACTTGTGACGCCAGACAAATACTTAGTATCCTACGACGGGAAGGTCCTGAGTGCAACCGTGATGAACAAAGATAAGGGATTCTTCCTCATCGACGGCAAAAACCAAGAGGTCGTGATCGAACCCGACAAGGCCAATGAACGTTGCGCAGATGATGAGATACTGAAGAAGATTGCCGCAGAAGGACTGAAACTCAGAGATCACTTCGGAACCCCGCAGGACATCGAATGGGCCGTAGAAGGCGGAAAGGTTTACATCCTGCAATCCAGGGCGATCACGACGCTTCCTGATGCTTCAGAAAAGGATGACATCCTCTGGTCCAGAGGATATGGTGACGAATACTGGGCAGATGCAACTACGCCTATGTTCTATACAGTGATGGGAAAGCTTCTCACCGATTACGTCAACCATGAAGGGGCACATATGATGGGCTATAAGGATCTTGAATCGGGCCCCCTCACCAAATTGCACAAATCAAGGGTGTATTTCTCTGCAACGGTTCTTGAAAGGATATTCGCCCACTATCCCAAACTTATCCGCTCCAGAGAGCTGTTGGACTACTTCCCCCGCAGTGAACAGGAGAGGATCTCCAAGTATCCCAACGATTTCCTCGGCATGATCAAATCGCAGATCTGTCTTCTGATCCGCGACCGTGACGGTATGATCTGGAAGACCGATAAGGTCTACAGGAAGTGGGCAGAAGGGTTTCTCCAGCTGTGCAGCGAGTTCGACTCCTTGGATCTGACAGCCTTGAAGGACAAGGAACTGGCGGATTGGTATTTCAAGATACAGAAGGGATCCATTAAGCACTATCAGCTCATCCGTTACGGAATGGTCTCTCATTCGATCATGACAAACCTCCTGGTCAAGAACTGGTGCGGTAAATGGCTCGGCGATGACGGATCCATCTATGCAGGTCTGATGTCCGGATTGGAGGACAACAAGACCATAGAGACTAACAAGGGATTCTCCGACCTGGGAGTTGCCCTGAGGAACGACCCTGAAGTCAGGGCAAAGGCAGAATCCATGGAACCAAAGGAGTTCGTGGAATGGTTGAATACATCGGATGTCCCGTTCAAGCAGGTCTATGACAACTTCATCAAGGAATTCGGACACAGATCCGGTACAAGGGAGCTTAACGCCCTCAGATGGGCAGAAGACCCCGATTACGTCATGGGGATAGCCCTGCAGATGTGCGCAGGGGATGTTGACCTGAGGACTGAATTCGAGAACGGGGTCAAACGCAGGGAGGAGACCGAGAAAGAGATCACCAAGAAACTCGGATTCTTCAGAAGGAAACTGCTGTTCACGGTTCTGAAGTTCGCACGCACATACCTCATCTTCAGGGAGAATCAGAGATTCTACCTTGACCACATGATGTACAGGAACAGGCTAATATTCCTGGAGCAGGGAAGGAGAATGGCCGAGAAAGGACTCATCGACGACCGCGAGGACATATTCTTCCTGGAGGATCTGGAAGCCATAGCGTATCTGAACGGAGAGGATATCGGCGACATAAAGGCGATAACCGCGCCCAGAAAGGCAGAGTTCATGAAATACAGGGACAGGTTGCCGCCCAAGTTCCTTCTCAACGGAGTGGACTTCGACGACGAACCGCTCTCTCACGGTGCCATGCTCTACGGAGCCGCATCGAGTCCCGGAAGATATCAGGGAAGGGTCCGCATCATCATGGATGTGAGGGACCTCGGACAGGTCGAGAAAGGAGAGATCCTTGTCACAAGCAACACCGACCCAGGATGGACCGTGGTGTTCTCCAAACTCGGAGGGCTCATCACCGAGACCGGCGGGATCCTCTGCCACGGAGCGGTCATCTCAAGGGAGTACAGGATACCTGCGGTCACCGCAGTCAAATCCGCAACCACTGCGCTTCACACAGGCGATCTGGTGTCTGTGGACGGAAGCAAGGGAGAAGTAACGATACTGGAGGAAACGCAATGAGCACAGAATTGGATTGGAATGAGAGCTACTACTTCAACCTGTTCGACCCCAAACAGGGCGTCACAGGATTCATGCGCATAGGGAACAAACCCAACAGGAACGAGAAATCCGTCTTCCTGTTCGTTATGAGCAAGAAAGGCGTATTCGGAATCAGGAACACCGAGCCTTGCGATGATCGCCACACAGAGTGCTCGGGACTGAAATTCAAGGAATGCGAAGGCAAATGGAAGATCACCTATAGCGGGCCTCTCTTCGACGTTTCAAAGGAGCCCGTTCCCACCATGTCCTCTCTGGACCTGGATTGGGTTCCGGTGAATCCGCTCATGGATTACCACGACTGCGTGGATGAACGCGGAGCCGCGATGTCTGCCAAAACGGCATCGGAACACTTCGAACAATTCGGAGTCGTTACCGGAAAGATCAAGGTGGGCGAAGATGAGTTCTCAATCGAAGCGACAGGAGAAAGGGATAAGAGCGAAGGTGTGCGCGACTGGGGCTCCCCCAAAATGTGGCTTTGGCTGAACTCCGTCTACGGAACCGACCTCGGATGGAACGCGACCAAGCTGTCCACTCAGATAGGGGATGTCGACGCAGGATTCGTCGGTACGAAGAGCTGCAATGATCCTGTGGTCAAGATCGACGTCGACATAGGATACGACGGAAACATGCCTGCATCCTATATCATGAAGATGACCGGAAAGAGCGGTAGGACCTACGACATCGAAGGTAAGATACTCCAGCGTGCACAGCTCCCCATGCAGGGAAGCAAGGACATGATGCTTATCGAGACCATCTCTCAGACGACTTACAACGGAAAGGTCGGTTTCGGTATCGCCGAATTCCTCGTTCCTGTCAAAAAGGAATGAATCCAACCCGGATGAACTCCGGGACCATTCATCTTCAGCCAAGATGGATGGTTTTTACACCATTTCAGATGACGAGCTCTACACAACACACTTATATGATTGGATATCCATCGGTTCTCGAATATCATGCCTGACTGTAAGCTCTGTGTTGATGCCGGCGTTTGTAAGATGAAGACCATCATAACCGCTAGGGCGAACGAAATGGGGATGGTTGAGCTTGACATAAAGAGCGACTGCCCCAACATCCTGAGGATGACTTGGAAAATGGAATCATTCAGCCCTTACTCCGAAGTTGAGGCTGAATTCTATAAATCCGAAGTCTACAAACTCGCCCAGGAAACCCCGATCCCTCATACGGCATGCCCTGTACCCTCAGCAATGGTCAAGGCAATAGAAGTTGCAGGAGACTTGGGCCTGAAACGTGATGTCAGCATCAAGTTTATCGATGATGATTCAGAGGCCTGATCACAGCTCTATCTTGGTACACAGGGGGACCTGTCTGCAGGCCAGAGCTGCATAATATGCCCTGATGTTCTGACCCTTATATTTCTCCAGCAGGAGATTCCACCCTATGATTGGTATGTCTCCGCAAATGATCAGATTGAGCCTCTTTCCTTCGGACAGCTTATTATCGATGAATCTTCCAAGATCCTTGGCAAAAGTGATATCCTCGTCGGATAGAAGCTCACGATCGACCTTCACTGTATTGGATTTGGGATCCTGCCTGACGAGCTCATCGAAGATCACTTGCACCAGAGAATCCAGACCTTCCACGGTCAGACCGGCCAACGCCTTCATTTCCTCGTTCGATATGAAATTGGCTACGTTCGGACGGGGATCGGATTGTGGCGGACATGCATTTACCATAGTATCGTTTCAAAAATAGCTGAAAAGGTTTAAAATGACTGGCCAGGATAAAAGGTCATTTCATCTTCTTCTTGAGCTTGGCGATCTTCTTCTTTGCCTCACCGTCTCCGGCAGCGGCCTGTTTTTCCAATTCCGCCAATTCAGCTTTCTTTGCCTGCTGTTTCTTCTCCAGCTGCTTTTTTGACATAGGCATTTTAACTACCTATGATCGCGATTGCTTTAATTGCCTTAAAGTTTGGTATTCACTTTATAAGAACACTAGCGACACCGCGGCAGTTCTTGAGGAGCATGATAACATTCTCCTGGAGCTTGCCGTCGACAACGATCTGGAGGGTGGACCTGTCCCTCTCTCCGTCATCGCTCACCATGGCCTGCCTGAGCGTGATGCCTGAATTGTAGAGAACAGTGGTGACATCGGCGATGATGCCGGGCACCCTTGCGTCGGTCGGGATGATGACGACAGCAGAACAGTTGATCGCATCCGCCATATCGACCATTGAGAGCATCGGCCTCAGTTTTGAGAATATTCTGTCCAGCTCCGGTGTGGCAGAGATGTGCTCCAAAGTGGTCCTTACGACCCTTCTGTCGACCTCGCACGCACGCGCAATCCCTGCATCCGTCTGCTCTATATCCCCGCAGTAAGCAACACCGTTCTCGACCCTTATCCCGTATTCGAGAAGCTTCCTTGCCACCTTGCGCTGAGAAGGATATCTTTTGAGCATAGCTGTAAGCTGGTCCATGAGAGTGTAAGATGTTGTGAATATAACAATGTTCGTCCTTATGCATTATATGACATTTTATGGCATATGATGGACAAAAGAGTACAGGATTATTGACTTCTAAGTGTTAATACATGATTATTAGGGCAGATGCTGCACATCATATTCCTGGTGTTACGAAAGTCCATTATATACTCTGAAAACGTTGTCCAACTATATGTCTGGAGTATCGGAGCGCATCGATCATTTTTTCCACATCACCGAAAGAGGATCAACGATCGGAACAGAAGTGAGAGGCGGTCTGATAACCTTCCTTGCAATGTTCTACATAATGGCCGTCAACCCCTTAATCCTACAGGAGGCGGCCGGACCCGAACTGTTCGGACAGTTAGTCACCGCCACAGGTTTGGCGGCTTTCGTGTCATGCATCCTAATGGGAATCTATGCAAAATTCCCCGTAGCATTGGCTCCGGGAATGGGTATCAACGCATTCATCGCATATACCATCGTGATTGCGATGGGCTTCACATACTACCAAGCATTATTGGTGGTTCTGATATCCGGAATAATATTCCTTGTTCTCACTGTCACCGGAGTCAGGAAAAAACTGCTTTCCAGCATTCCTGCCATCGTAAGACTGGCCATCACCGCTGGTATCGGATTCTTCATAGTACTGGTAGGACTCTACAACTCAGGAATCATCATACATGGAGAGGGATCGGCCCTTCAGCTGGGAGACATTGCATCACCTGGTGTGAATCTCTCCATCATGTGCATAATAATCACCTTGGTCCTGTGGTATAAGAAGCTCTGGTACGCCGTCCTGGTCGGAGTAGTGTTCTCTGTCGCATTCGGTTTCATGGGAGGACAGCTTTTCGGTTGGGACACGACGATTGATGGTACAAGTCTGATTCCCGGAGTAGGTACCGCAGCCGTCACTGAACTCATTTCCATGCCTGATTTCGGTCTGTTCGGAGCCATGTTCACCGAATTCACCATGTTCGATTCGTCGCTTATCCCTGCTTTCTTAGCATCGATCGTAGCTCTGCTGATCGTCGATATGTTCGATACCGCCGGAACCCTTCTGGGAATAGGCCAGGTAGCGGGAATCATAGATGAGGACGGGAACATAGAAGGTAACGAGAAGGCACTTCAGACCGATGCAGTGGGCTCTATCTTCGGTGCTATAGCAGGAACCACGACCACAACCTCGTTCATAGAATCGAGCACTGGTATCGCTTCAGGTGCGAGGACAGGACTGATGGCGGTGACCGTCGGAATTCTGTTCTTCGTAGCGCTGTTCTTCGTACCGTTATTCTCGATAATCACCTCGGCCTGTACCGTCGGTGCACTGTTCCTCGTAGGTTTGATGATGATAACATCTGTCAAAGATATCGAATGGACCGAACCTGTGAACATCGCCACGGCGTTCTTGACGATGTTCATGATGGCCCTCTCCGGATCCATAACTGACGGTATCGCATTCGGTCTCTTAGCATACCTGCTCGGAATGCTGGTGACCAAGAGGTATAAGGAAGTCCCGTTGATCATTTGGATACTCGGACTGATCTTCCTTGGATACTTCTACCTGACATACGGAATCATACCAGACATATGAGTCGTCTGGATTTCAGAGTATTCTTCTTTATCACAGGAGAATCCAGAATATCAATGCGGTTAAGATGAAACCCACGACTGCACCCATCGCCAACTGAAGAGGTGTGTGCTTCTTCAAAACATAACGGCTCCAAGCTATCGGGGGCAATAACAGAACATAGAGGAGTCCGAAAGGCCAGAATGCCACTGCCAGCCCCATAGTAGGGCCGATAACACCGCATGAGTGGATACTAATCTTCCAAAAAGGCGTGATAAGAAGGATTGCGAATGTCACTACCGCATAGCAGATCATCAGAACTGTGGCCAGCCAAGGCGCCTCCAGGAAGTACAGGAGGACCACCCCTACGGCATATCCGATTACACCGGCGATGAGCGGGAACAACCTGTCCTCTTTCTTCTCCACGTCGAGTTTATCTGAATTGTTATACTTCTTTGAGAAAAACACGATGTTGACGATGGGGAGTACCACTGCCGCAAATACAGCAGCAGCAGAACAGGCTATTCCACTAGTCAGCTCGTCCGAGAATGCGATGCATATTGCTACGAAAGGTATGATGGAGAGAAATGGCGGCTGACCGATCAACGAGAGGAGTTTAGCGACCTTCTCAGTCTTGGGCGATATCGTACCGCTGAACTTACTGGTGGGATCATGCATCGGACTCGCTCCTCACCTTTTCAAGGATCTTCCTGGTCTGTTCATGCGTCTCCTCAGGGGTGCCCGAATTGTCTATAGTTATCCATGAGTCCGTTATGAGCTTCATCCTGCGGCGGGTCTTCTCCAGACTCTCCTCGGTCTCGAAGGTCTCGAGAGCCTCTCCTCTCGCCAGGATCCTATCCAAAGCGATCTTGGGTTCCACATCGACATAGATCTTTACATCGGGGACCGGAAGTACGAACTCGATGAGTTTATAGATGGGCTTGCACAGCTTCTCAGGCATATAGGCCGCTGCCAGACTGTACCTTACGAAGATAATGTCGTCATATTCCTTGCCGTGCTTCCTTTTGACCCTCAGGGAATGGAGCACATCGAGGATGTAGTAGAGCGTGGAGATCATCACTGCGCCCTTGCCTTCCTTCAAGAGGTACTTCGCTGCAGTCCTGCCGAAGGATGTCTCCGAATTGGGATGAGTGATCTCCAGGACCTTCCTTCCCTCTGATATAAGCTGTTCGCGGATGAAATCGGATGAGGTTGTTTTCCCCGAACCGTCCATTCCGTCAACAGCATACCAAGTCATCGGATCAGAGCCCCAGAAGGATCATTACGCCTGTGACGGCCATACAATTCACTATGTTGTCGATCCATCCGGGCGTTACCATCTCAGTGACAGAGACGGTCGCACCGGCTATCACACAGCATGCCAACATGGGAATGCTGGCAGTTAGTTTGATCCCGGTCGGATCCGGGAGGGTGACTGCTCCCAGAAACACCACCAGTATGAGAGATACTATCACGGTGGCCGCGAACACACCCAAAGTACCTTCGACGGATTTCCCTTTGATTATGTGATGCTTACCGAACCGCTTACCGATGATGCTTCCGAAACCGTCTCCCCATGTCATTGCGACAATACCTATGGAAGCGGCAGTCCAGTGCTCGTTGAAACAGAGAGCGACCAGGATAACGATGCTGACCACATACAGGAAGAGGCCTTGTTTGTGGCCCTTATTCTTTGAGATGTCTCCTAAGGTCGATTTCGCGATAATATTATCCTTCAGCATCGCCAGAAACAGGATTATGGCGAACGGTATCGCGAAAAATGCTTCCATAACCCAAGCATTCTCGAACATCCACCATATGAATACGAAGTTTCCGATACCTATGTGAATGATCTTGCGGATGTCGTACTTATCTCCAGTTTTCTTCTGTGTTATGAGAGCGACAGCAAGAACCACGATGATCAGAGCATAGACCAGCACCAGGGCAATAACGTCGTTGGTCGTCATCTGGAATATGTCTTCCATCCCCATGTGCCACACACCTGATACTCTTAGGTATACTCAAGTTAGAGATAAAGATATGTTCGACATGAGCGACCTGTTCCCGACAAATGGAATTATATCACTTCTGCGATGGAGATGCATGAACAAGTACCTCCGGCTGTTCAGGATGGGGAACGTCCTCATCGGTTCCTTTGCCATCCTGATCGCCGCATTCATGGCTACCGGTACCGCTATGATCGACTATTGGCAGAACCTCATAGTCGGTTTCTTCGTGGTATTCGCGTTCATCGCCGGAGGCAATTCCCTGAACGATTACATCGATGTCGAGATCGACAGGACGGCACATCCTGACAGACCTGTGCCTTCGGGGGAACTGACCGCGATACAGGCCAGGAACATAGGGATCTTCATGCTTGTGCTTTCGGCGCTGCTGTCACTGATCACAATGGATGTTTCCTGCATCGCGATAGTCATCATCGCAGTCATCCTGATGTTCTCATATGAACTGCTGACCAAGAAGCGCGGATTCATCGGAAACATAACGATAGCCCTGATGACCGGCATGGTCTTCCTTCTGGCAGGTGCACTGGTAGGCGATTGGACTGCCAATATCGCCGTCGGCGGTATGGCGGCACTCGTGACAGTAGGAAGGGAGATCTCGAAGGATATCGAGGATATGGATTCGGATATAGGCAGAAGGACGCTTCCCATGGCGATCGGTGTGAAGAATGCATCCATCGTCGCTTCGATCTTCTACATCGCGGGCCCTGTCCTCAGCTGGTATCCGATCTATCTCCATCCAGAGAACTATCTCTACTACTCCGTGATCCTGGCAGATGTAGCATTCTTCTACTGTGCATACATCGTATTCAAGGACCCTCATGCGGCAGAGAAGAAAGCGAAGATCGGTATGCTCTTCGGACTGCTCGCATTCATCCTAAGCGCCATCTACTTCAGCTTCCTGGCGTGATATGATGAAATTCAAGGCGGACACATCGACACCTAGGCCGATGGAGGTGTGGAACGCCAAGGTGGATTTCGACGGCTCATCGGGAGCAAAGAACCGTCCAGTTATCGTTTTGGATAAGAAAGGCGAATCATTCATCGTCTTCATGGTGACCTCTCACGGCCACCATCCCGAGACCGACATCAAACTTGTGGACCCGTACGAGGTGATGCTGGACAAGACGTCGACCGTGCGTACCGACAGGACATTCAGTGTGTCCCGTCCGAGATTCAACTACAAATTGGGCGACCTCACGGCAGATGACTGCGAGATGGTGCAGATGTTCTACGGCCGGGTAAAGAACGGAAAGCGGATAAAGACGGAATACATCTGATCAGGAATACAGCCTGATGACCTTTCCCATGTTGATGAGATGGTCGGCTACCCTCTCGGAGTCCGATGTCATTGCGAGGAACTCAGAACCGACATCCAAAGTGCAGACGCCCTCATTGAGCCTCTTTACATGGTTCTCCGCCATGGATTCAGTGATGATGTCGATGTTCTCTTCGATATCATATGCTGCCTCCAATGCGGCCTCGTTGGTCTCCGTGTAGGCAATCTCGATCTTCTCATAGAGCTGCTCGATCAGCGATTCCATGACCATGGTCTCCTTCAAAGCTACCTCGGAGAAGGTGTTTCCTTGTTCCTTGAGCTTCTGAGCATATTCCATTATATTCTTGGAATAATCCCCGATACGCTCCAGATCAGAGATAGTATGATAGACTGTGGAGACATAGATCTGATCCCTCTCCGATAGCTGATTCTCCGAGAGCTTGACAAGGAATCTGGCGATCTCCTTGTTCAGATAATTCAGCTCCTATTCGTTATTGCAGAACTTGTCCATTTCCTCGAAGTCCATGGTACGTATCATGTGGCATGCCGTACGGTAGTTGTCCATGGCGATATGCGACATGTTCACTACCTCCTTCATGACCTGCTGGACGGCCATCGGGGGCGTCCTGAGCATATACTCGTTGATGAAATAGAGTTTAGGCTTGAACTCCTCTTCCTTCTCCCCTTCCTTCTCGGGAACGATCTTCATGACCAGTTTGATGAGCAATCCGGTCAGCGGGAGCATTATGATCACAGTGATGACGTTGAACACGGTATGGAACATCGCGAGCTGCGTTGAAGGCACATCGGGGAATATGGTCTGGAATATCTCTGCATATTCTATACCGAATATTCCTAAGAACATGTCGGCTACTACGAATAGTGTCACTCCGAACACGTTGAACAATAGATGGATGACCGCGGTACGCTTGGCATTCCTTCCGCCCGAGAATCCTGCCAGGATAGCAACGATACATGAACCGATGTTTGAACCCAGGGTCAGATAAATACCCTGTTCGAGATCAATCAATCCGCTAACGACCATTGTGATCGCCAGAGTGGTCACGACCGATGAACTCTGGACCAAGGCTGTCAAAAGGATACCGATCAGAAGAACGAGGAAGATGTTGTGGATGCTGGAAAGGAATTCTACGACCTCAGGGAGTTTGGCGAAGTCTTCCATGGATGTGGCCATCATCATCAAACCGACGAAGAGAAGACCGAAACCTGCTATGACACCGCCCCAAACCTTGGTTTTCTCTTTTTTGGAGAATGCCATGACGAACGCCCCGATACCTGCCAGAGCGGCGAAGATGACCGAAAGGGATAATGTGTCGTCATTGAACATTCCAATTGCGGCTATCTGAGCGGTTATGGTGGTACCGATGTTGGCACCGTATATGATGGTGGCCGCCAGCGGTAATGTCATGATTCCCGCATTGACGAATCCGATGACCATGACGGTCATCGCTCCGGAACTCTGGATCGCCGCGGTACCTACTGTACCGATACCGACACCGTAAAGTTTGCTCTTAGATGCCTTCGCGAACATCTTCTTGAGTTTGCCGCTGCTGAGGGACTCTAGATTGGAACTGAGCATTATGCATGCGGTGAGGAAGACGCCCACTCCGGCGAGCAAGGTCAGTACTGCTGTCGCGATCAACAAATCGTCCAAAAACAATCCTCCAGGGTGATTCTTCGTTCCTCTACAGAAAGTCGTATCGATTAAGCATTAAAATGATTTCCGCAAATGGTTGAATCTATCGGTTGTCTGATAGTCGACTCAAATGACGACAACACCGTTATAATGGTTGTATCATTCAACCGTATATGGATATCATAGGTTTCGTCAAAAAAGATTACCTACTCGTGATATCCGCGTTTTTAGCGTTGATCTCGCTGTTCCTGGTCCCCTTCGACACGGTGATGTCGTACAAGTACGACAGGATTCTGGAAACGATCTGTACACTGCTCCTCTTTCTCTTGATCGTAGCGGGATTGAGGGAATGCAACGCATTGAACAAGATGGCCCAGCTTGCACTATCAAACATCAAGACCACAAGGGCGTTATGCCTGGTTCTGATCCTTTTACCTTTCTTCTGCGCCATGCTTTTCTCCAACGATGTCTCCCTGCTGACATTCGTTCCGCTGGCGATCGCCATCCTCGGGATGGCTGATATGAAGAGGATGATGATCGTTGTGGTCGTCCTGCAGACAGTGGCAGCAAACGTCGGCAGCTACCTCACACCCTTCGGCAATCCCCATAACCTTTACATCTTCAACCTGCACGATCTGTACGATTTCGATCTTTGGGAATACGAGGTGAAACTAATCCCGATAGTGGCGATAGGCGCGATAGCACTCCTGATCATGACCATGCTGATCAAGAACGTGCCGCTGGACTCGAGGATACAGAACAACGATGAGATCAAGGACAAAAGGGTAGTGTTCGTATTGATCGCACTTTTCACCCTGGCGATAATAACGGTCATCGACCTGATACCTTTCTACATCACGCTCGCCATCTTCATCGTCGCCTTCCTGATCATGATGCCAAAGATATTCGTGAAGGTGAACTACAGCATACTGTTCATCTTCTTCTTCCTGTTCATATTCGCGAACGGACTCACGAACATGGAGAGCGTTCACAGCCTGATCAGCGACCTGATGGCCTGGGACCCTATGCTCACAACGGTGCTGACATCCCAATTCACCAGCAACGTGCCTTCCACCATCCTTCTGCAGCCTTTCACATCAGATTGGGGTGCGGTACTCGTAGGTGCGGACATAGGAGGTTTCGGTACCCCCATAGCCTCGATGGCCAGCATCATTTCTTTGAAATTCTATCTTCAGGAAGAGGATTCATCGATACTGTCGTATCTGAAAATCTTCCTCCTCGTAAACATTGTGATGCTGGCGGTATTGATACCGACCTACTACCTGTTCAATTGAGATTCATCTCTTCGGTTTGTAGGCCTTGAGGTATTTCAGAACTTCTTCGTCCTTATCGGTCCACTCAGGGGTGTATCCGCCCTTGATGTACTCGTTGTACCAATCCTCGCACTGCTTCATGTACTCCGTCATGTCAAGTTTCGGAACGACGATGACCTTCGTGTTGTCAGGTGTCGGCACCCACTGCTTGGGACGGTCGTAATCCTTCTCCTCGAGGAAACCAACCAGAAAGACTATCCTGTCGAGATCGGAGAGTTCGGCATAAAGCGATGCCTGGAGCATGTATGTCATGGGGATGTTCGTGAAACCCCCGTTCTCATCCCTCCACTTATCCATGTCGTGAGAGGTCTTGATCTCCAGGATCGTATCTCTGACCCCGTCGACCTGTATGTAGCCGTCCACGAGTCCTCCGAAGACCTTGTTGTCATGGAAATGGTCATACCCGCACTTCTCTTTGGCAACAGGTTCCTCCACGCCTACCTTCTGATCTTCTGAGAGCCCCAGACATTCCTTCAAAATGGTCGGTCTGGCAGCAAGATAATCCCTCAGGACCGGTTCCAGTATGTTCCCGGCATCGATGTACTTGTTGGGCTTGTCCCCGGGATATAATCCGGCAAGTTCGCATGCGACCTTGAACGGCGTCGAGAACTCACTCATGCCGAGAATCGGTCCCACCTTAGTTCCCGTTATCTTCTTGAACCTGTAGATATCGAAAATGACCGTCTTCTCTTCCTCGTCGATCTCGACGATGCTTGCCCTTCCATCGAACGCCATGAGAGATGATTTCCCAACAGGTTTATGATGCTATGCCTGTCCCGTCAGGCCCTACCGTTGTGAATATCCTCATACAGGCGGATGGTGTCCACCATCTCCTGTTCGGTAAGCTCCCCCTTGACGAACATCGTGTCGAACCACACGTCGTCTGAAAGGACCCTGATCCCGGTCTCCTTGCATCCGTTGCGGAGATAGTAGTTCTGCCTCCTCACCCTGAGATCGTAGTCAGGGGCCTCGGGATCCTTGATCTCCGTAACCAGGAAGATGCGCTTGTCCGGATACATGTAGCGCATCTCATCCAATATCTGGCTGCCGAATCCCTTACCTCTAAGTTCAGGCTTGGTGGCGAAATAGACGAGGAACATCTTATCGCCGTCGATGAATGAAAAAGTGAAGCCGATGAACCTCCAGGATTCATTGAACACGTTGAGAACTGCCCCTTTCTCCATGGCCCTTTTGAGATTGGCCGCGGGGATCTTCTCCTCTTTCGAGAAGGAATAATCATACAATGCATAGACCTCTGGAGACAATCTGCTTATTGACGAACCTATCATTACCATATTACAACCCCAATTCTCTGAATAGTTCCTCGCGTTCCTGCTTAGTGATGTTTCTGTAACGTCCCTCTTTCAGTTTACCGAGCTCGATGTTCATCACCCTGATACGCTCGAGTCTGACCACATCGTAACCGAAGTACTCGCACATACGGCGTATCTGCCTGTTAAGACCTTGCTTCAGAATGATCCTGAACTCGCACTCGCCGGTCATCTCTACGAAGCACTTCTTCGTTATCCTGTCCTCTAGGATGGGCACTCCGTTGGACATCCCTTTGATGAACGCTTTGGTGACCGGTTTGTCCACGGTCACGATGTATTCCTTCTCATGCTCCCCCCTGGAGCGCATGATCTGATTGGCCAGCTCACCGTTGTTGGTCATGAGCAAAAGACCTTGTGAATCCTTGTCCAGCCTTCCGACGGAGTATATCCTCTTGGGATAGCCGATGAAATCGATGACGTTGTCCTTGTCGTCGGGATTGGATGTGCATGTAATTCCGCGGGGCTTGTTGAACGCCAGGATGATGTCCTCTTCCTCTCTGGTGATGTTCTTTCCGTCCACTGCGACGATGTCGTCCTCGTACACCCTGTCGCCCACCACAGCGGGCTTCCCGTTTATGGTCACCCTGCCTTCCTCGATGAGCCTGTCGGCAGCTCTACGGGAGGCCACCCCGGCCTCGCTGATGTATTTGTTGAGACGCGTTCCCTCGGACAAAGGATCAGTCCCTTGCCGTAGCTTCTGCCGACTGTATGCACTTGGTCAACACGGAATAGGCGTTGATCATGTCGCTCTCCGCAACAATGAATATCGTATCGGTATGGCAGCTGACGGTCTCCTCGATGTTGATTCCCGCATCCGAGAGGTTGGTGATCAGATAGGCTATGACTCCGCTCGTGTCCACGATGAGCTCGGGAGACTTCACGGCGATCTCAACGAGATTCTCCCTGATCTTGATGATGTTGAACCTTCCTACCGTGTCGGTGATCCTATCCTTCAGCATCCTGTCAGCGATGATGGTCACAGCTGATGCGGACTGGACGCACTGCATGATGGAATTCTCGTTCCAGAGATCCTTGAAAAGATTGTCCATCTTATGGAGAACGGACCAATCGTTCTTCGCAGTGACGATGCAGGTTTTCGTCCTCATCTCCAGCCTGCTGTCTTTCAGGACCTTGAGGATGTTGAGCTCGTGATCCGTGGTGACATTGAGCTTCGATGCATACCTGCGACAGGCGATCATAACGGCCTCCTCGTTGTCCACGTCGATGTCCTTCATGATCATCCTGGCCAGGGATGAGTAGTTGATCAGTCCCTTGGCCACGCAATCCTTGACGCTGGGATGCGCATCGATATAGATCCTTGTCTTCTCTGCGAGACTTTCCTTCATCTCGTTCTTTGCCATGCAGGCCATAATGACGAACGGAATAATAAAGTCTATTCTCGAACAAATAAGTCGGTATTAAAACAACTTGTCTTCACGACAAATTATCGGAATTATACTACATGAACAAGGATAAGGCTTTGAGGAAACCCTCGGTTTCCTCTATGTGATCGCAGATCCCTCTGCTCTCCATCCATCAGCTCAGAGACTGAACACCTTGCATGCCCAAGGTGAGGATGTTGCAGGCAGCGTTCTAATCGCGGTCGACATCCAGACCGCAATGCGGGCAGACATGCCTGCGGACCGAGAGGTCCTTGGGCACCATAATCCCGCATTTTGAACACTGTTGGGACGTGTACGCCGGATCCACCTTCACTATCTGGATACCAGCCTCTGCCGCTTTGTATCCAAGCGTGAAGATGAACTTCCCCCAGTTCGCATCCCTGAAGGACTTCCTCATACCCTTGGACCTGCTCCTGTCGGCAAGGTCCTTGATGCGGATGTCCTCCGTCACTATCATATCGTGATTCTCCAGAAGGCCGTTGACGACCTCGTGGATATATCCCTTGTTGACATTATTCAGTCTCTCGAAGGCATGGAACAGCCTCTGGCGGTATCTCTCCCTCTCTTTCGATCCCTTCTCGTACCTGGACATCCTCCTGAGGATCTTCGATACCTGTCTTTCCGCTTGTATGTAGTTCTTCCTGTTCGGATATGCAATGCCCTCAGAGGTCACCACCATGTTCCTCAGGCCGAGGTCTATGCCTATGGGCCTGGATGGTTCGATGAGGGTCTGTACGGAAGTTCCGTCATCCTTAGAATCCATCTCGAACGTCAGCGCAGCCTCCCAGCGGTATCTGGGCCCCGCACCTTTTCTGATGATGGTGCATGTCTTCATAGTACCGCCGATCTTGCGGTATCCCCTGATCCTCACATCCGTCTTCCATGGACTCAGCCTGATATGATTAGGAGACAGATTGAACCCCTTTTGCGGATAGGTGAACGAATCATATCTCTTCCATGACCTGAATCTGGGGAAGCCCGCATGCTCGGGATCCTCCTTTACGCGTCTGAAGAATCCGTCGAACGCCCTGCTCAGGCGGAAACAGACGTCGCAGAGAACCTGTGAATATACTGTCTTCAGCTTCGGATCTGCCTTCTTCATGTCAGGCAGAAGCTTCTCCAGATCATATGCTGAGGGGTGCTTCCCGCCTTCCTTATGCATCCCGATACAGTATTCGAGAAGGCCGTTGTACAGATCATGGCAAACGAACAGGCAATCATTGAGCTGACGCTCCTGCTCCCTGTTCGGGTACATTCTAACGACCAGAGTCCTCATCGTCTTGTCCATGGAATGCCTCCATGGAACACACCGTATGGTTACTATAAGAAGTTAAGACGGAGGTCCCCGAAAGTGCAATCGAAAAACTACCTATCCAGACATCCCTTTTCCACTTTCGGTTCGGTGTCTAAGGTTCCTAGATAATTCTGTTGAGTCATTAATTCTGACGCTAGACCGAGGGTTTCCTCAATGCTAACGGAAAGCAAATGATTTTTGTCCATGTACTATATCGGCAGGACGATGTCTAGGCTCTTGGTATGCAGTCTGCCCGATATCCCGTCGGTGAACATGAAGGAATCGCTCCTGAAGATGCATGAGTGGGAGGATCTGGGGTCCAAAGACGACCTATCTTTCCTATCGTTCGGAGAAACGGTCATGGTGACCATCCCGGACATGCACATCTACCATGAGGGCCTCGACAGGGAAGTTGAGGAATTCGGCGTAAAGGTGGACGAGGTGATCGTCATGTCTAAGCATTCAGCGAAGAGCGGAAGGCCGGCGTTGACCGCACACCCTATCGGTAACTATCATGAGAATCAGTACGGGGGGAAGGAAGGAGCCCTTGTGAAGGCCAATCCTCCTCTTATGACCGATGCGCTCCGCGGCATAGTAAAGATGAACGATATGCCTGAGAACCAACTGTGCTTCGAGGTCACCCATCACGGTCCGTGGCTGGATAAACCCACTTTCTATATCGAGGTCGGAAGCGTTCAGGAACAGTGGGAGAACAAGCATGCGGCAGATATATTGGCACATGTGATAGACGGATTGGATCCGCATCCCGAATATCCTACGGCTGTGGGCATGGGCGGAGGTCATTATGCTCCGAGATTCACCGAGGTGGCGCTGAATTACAAGGTCAATTTCGGCCACATGATACCGAACTATCAGATTGAAGGAAGGGATGACGAGGATATCGTCAGGATGCTCAGGTTGGCCTGCGAGGCATCAGATACAAAACTCGTGTATCTCCACAGGAAGTCCATGAAGAAGCCGGAGGAGAGGCGGATGTCCGCCCTGATAGAATCCTCCGGTTTCGAACAGATCTCCTCGGCAGATCTGGAGAAGTTCAGTGAGAATTGACGAACGTTCCGTTGATCTTCTTTCCAAGGATCGCGTTCCTCAGTTCGTCGAGGTTCCTTCCGTCAATTATGAGGATGTCCATCCTGTTCTCCTTGGCCAGTTTGACTCCGAGAGGATCAAAGACGCTGGATTTCGATGCCCCGTGCTCCTTGTAGACTATGTCTCCGAGCTCATCGATGGTCATGGACGTTATCTTCTTTGCATCAGGGTTCTTGCGGGGATCGTCCGTGTAGACTGCGTCTACCGAAGTTCCGTTGACTATCCTGTCTGCTTTCATCGTGGCTGCCAGCATGGATGAGACGGCATCGGTGGTGTGTCCGGGGACTGTACCTCCCATAACAACGATCTTTCCAGGTACGGACGCCCTCGCGGTCTCCTCCACATCGCCTGTGACGGTATCGGGCATATCGCCGAGGGCAAGGCTCAGGAGCTGGGCGTTCATCCTCGTGGCGGCTATCCCCAGGATATCCTGTGCGTAAGTGTCTCCTCCGAGGTCCTTAGCTATACCTGCATAATACCTCGCTGTCTTTCCGCCGCCGCAGACCACTGCGACCTGGACCTCTTTGGACACCTCCTTGAGAATGTCCGCGAGTTTGCGGATGAATTCAGCATCGTTCTCGCCGGGTACGAGGATGGAACCTCCGATTGAAACTACGACCTTGTCCATGTGATTACCGACCATCTAATGGACTGGACCAATATGAACGTGTCGCACGGACCGGATGTGGCCTTATAGACAAACGCGCTCGTAAGTGCGCAATATTTATAAGAGGGGCATCAATGGAAGTCGCAGGTGGATCATATGGCAGATATCAACACTGAGAACTCTGAGGACAGAGCGAAGTACGATTTCAAGAAGGATATGCAGGAGATCATGAACTACAGGGGAAGGGGAACCGAACTCATTTCCTGTTACGTTCCCGAGAACAAACCGATCTCCGATGTCATGGCATATCTCAGGAACGAGCAGTCGCAGGCATCCAACATCAAGTCCAAGACTACGATGAAGAATGTCACCAGCGCAATCGATTCCATCGCCTCTCGACTCAAGACTTTCAAACAGGCACCGCCGAACGGTATCGTCATATTCTGCGGAGAGGTCCCGCGCGCAGGGGACCAGACCAAGATGGTTCAGTACGTCATCCACCCGCCTGAGGCCATCACCGCTTTCCTTTACAGATGCGACTCGGACTTCTTCACCGAGCCCCTAGAGTCCATGATGCTGGACAAGAAGTGTTACGGACTCATCACCATAGACAGGTCAGAAGCGACCCTAGGTCTTCTGAACGGAAGCAGGATCCAGGTGCTCAAGCACTTCGATTCGTTGGTTCCCAGTAAGCACCACCAGGGAGGTCAGTCATCCGTCCGTTTCGAGAGGCTGATCGAGATCGCGGCACATGAGTTCTTCACCAAGGTGGCGGACAACTGTACCGAATACTTCCTCAACAGACCGGAACTGCTCGGAATCCTCGTCGGAGGACCCGGCTACACCAAGGAGTTCTTCGTCAAGGAGGAATACCTGCACCACGAGCTCAGGAAGAAGGTCGTCACGCCCCTGGTAGATACCGGTTATACGGATGAATCGGGACTCAGGGAACTGGTCCAGAACTCTCAGAATATCCTCACAGGTCTGCAGCTTTCCAGAGAGAAGGTGTTCATGCAGAGGCTCTTCACGGAGATCAGGAAGGCCGACGGAGGCCTGTCCGCTTACGGAGAGGAGGAGGTCCGCAACGCCCTCGCAGCAGGAGCGGTAGACATGGTACTCCTGAGCGAGGCCATCAAGAAGAGGCGCATCACCGTTCAATGTCAGGCAGGACATGTGCACGAGCTCACTGTCCAGGATTCAGAGGGCAAGTTCCAATGTCCGGAGTGCGGTGCGAACGCCCAGGTCATAAACGATGAGGATTTCATCGACGACATATTCAACAAAGCGGAGGCATTCAGCACCCGCGTCCAGCTGATCTCTCCCGATTCGGAGGAGGGAGACATGCTCCTGAAAGCATTCGGAGGGGTCGCAGCGCTCCTCAGGTACAAGATGTGATTACGATGACAATCATGGATGATTTCCAGAACGAGATCCGCACAAAGGTCTCGGCGGCACTGAAGGATATGGGTTCGGAAGGAATCGATTTCGTGGTGGAGGCCTCCACCATGGAAGGGGTGGACATGGCCGTCCCCTGTTTCCCTCTCGCCAAGGCCCTCAGGAAAGCCCCTCAGGCCATCGCCGACGAACTGGCGACGAAGATCCAGCCTGCGGGACTGATTTCCAAGGTATCCTCTGTCAACGGATTCCTCAATTTCAACATCGACCCGGCATCCCTGATCAAGTCCACCTTGGACGAGATCATCAGGTGCGGTCCTTGTTACGGTTCCATGCCCTCATCGGGTATCAGGTACAATGTGGAGCACACCTCCACGAACCCTACCGGACCCATCCATGTCGGAAGGGCCCGCAACCCGATCATCGGAGATACTCTGGCCAGATGTCTCAAGAGGTGCGGTCACCAGGTCGAGACCGAATACTACGTCAACGATGTAGGAAAGCAGGTCGTCGTTCTGACATGGGGAGTCAACAACGTATCCGACGAGGATGCGGCAAAGAATTCCGAAGAGCACATGAAGGAGATCGGCCAGAATGAGAAGGAGAGGGACAAGACCGACCATAAGCTGGTTGCGAAGTACCGTGTGGCCAACAAGAGGATGGAATCCGATCCCGCTGTGCAGGAAGAGATTTCCGACATGATGAGGAGATTCGAGCAGGGCGACAAGGAGGTCATCGATACCGTCAGGCACACTGCCGAGATCATGCTGGATGGACTCAGGGAGACACTAGGTCAGATCAATGTCGTCCTGGACAGGTACACATGGGAATCGCAGTACATCGCAGACGGTTCGGCAAAGGCCATCGTCGAGAAGCTCAAATCCTCCAAATACGCGGGTCAGACGGACGACGGTGCATGGTTCGTAGATCTGAAGGATTTCGGTGTCCAGGGAAAGAACACCAAATTCACATTCACCAGATCCGACGGTACCACGCTGTACACCACCCGTGATCTCGCATACCATCAGGACAAGTTCACCAGAGCGGACCGTCTCATCGACGTCCTCGGAGAGGACCAGAAGCTTGGTTCCAAACAGCTCTGCTCCGCGTTGGAGATAATGGGATACGACAGGCTTCCGGAACCGCTCTTCTACGCATTCGTATCACTGCCGGAAGGAAAGATGTCCACCAGGAAAGGTGTCGTCGTCTATCTGGACGATCTCATCGACGAGGCAGTCGCCCGTGCATACGAGGAGATCAAGTCGAGGCGTGCGGAGATGCCCGAGGACAAGATGAGGGAGATCGCAAAGGTCGTCGGAGTCGCAGCCGTCAGATTCAACATAATCCGCGTTCAGCCGGAGAAGCAGTTCGTGTTCAAATGGGAGGATGCCCTCAACTTCGATGGTAACTCCGGACCTTATCTGCAGTACGTGCATGCCAGGGCCTGCACAATGCTGAAGAAGGCAGGTTCATTCGAGCACGATACCGATGCATCCAAATTCGTCGAGCCTTCGGAGATCAATCTGATCAAGATCCTCTCGAAGTACGAGGAGGTCCTCAGGGCAGCAGGAAACGAGAAGCGCGTCCACATGCTCCCCGCATACGGACACGAGCTCGCCAGTGCATTCAACCAGTACTATGCCGCCGTATCTATCCTCAACTCCAACGACAAGAGGAATGCTAGGCTAACCCTTGTAGAATGCGCCAAGACCGTCCTGGCCGATGTCCTGGATTGTCTGGGAATGGGTGCTCCCGAGGAGATGTGAGGATGGAGATCCGTCCGCTAAAGGTCAAGGACATCCAGAGCGTCCGCGATCTGGAGATCTCCTGCATCAAGGAGTATTTCGCAGCCACTATCGAGAATAAATGGGAGGAGCTGCCGCAGGAATGGAAGGATAACCTCGGGGCGAGCAGCAAGAACCATTTCAAGGCCTATCTGGACAGCGGAGTGAGCTTCGTCGCCGTAGAGGATGATGAGGTCATAGGATTCATCTTCGCCCAGATCCTTCACCACATCTGCGATGAGGATAACCTCCTCTGGATAGAGAACATGGGTGTCCATCCTTACTTCAGGCGCAACATGATCGGATATCAGCTTCTGAGGGAATGCGTCAAGAAAGGACGCGAGATGGGATGCACTGTCGCCCACGCCATGATTCAGGAGGACAACGCTCCTTCGATCCTTCTTCACAAGAAGGTCGGTTTCTTCATGGACAGGCGCGAAGTCGCTCTCATGGATCTCAGGGATCCAAAATTGAAATTGTGAAAAAATAGGCGGGTTTCCCCGCCTTAAAATCATTTCTTCTTCTTAGAGGCCAGATATCTCTGCCTCTCGGTCTTTGCCGCTGAAGGTGCGCTCTCCTTAGCAGGAGCGGATTTCTTTGCCTGTTTCTCGGCCTCGATCTGCTCGAAGGTGAGGGTGTTCTTCTCCTTCTTGGGCGCCATACGGGATTTGTACACGACGAACGCGATTATGAGGATCACGACTACGATGATCGCTCCGTAGAGGGCGGGGTTGCTCCAGATGGAGCTCGTGTAGGAAACGTCGAAGAAGATGTCGTTGTAGCTCATTCCGTTTGAGAATGTTATCTTCATGTGAGCCTGGGATGAATCCTTGTCGTAGGAGAAAGGAATCTCCAAACTGTGCGTTCCGACGCTGAACGAATAGCGTCCCTCGGACACCAGCTTGCCGTTTCCGCTGTCGTAGATGGATATCGTACATGTGTAGTTCTTCTCGACATTGTAGTCAAGGACAAGCGTTATGGTGCTGCCCCTCTCCATGGAAATCGAGTTCCCGTTTTCCAATGTTATGTAGTTGATGTCCGCACCGTCAACGTCTGCGGGTACGAACATGGCGAAGGCGAATGCGAACACCACTGCGGCCGTGAGCAATGCCTTTGCCTTCATGTGACGATCTCCTCGACACGCTCTTCATCGATTGCCCTTCTGATCTCCATCGCGAGTCTCTTTCCGGAGGACATCTCCTGTCTCCAGAGGGAGTTTCCGTAGGGGTGACCGACGGACATGTGGACGTTGGTTCCGCCTCCGATACGCGGTGCGACATCATAGATGTGGAAGTGGAGGTCCTTGTCGACACAGGTCTGCAGACAGAACGGTCCGATGATTCCGGGATCGTAGAACTTCTTGGTGGCCTCGACATACTTCTCTGCGAGCTCGTATGCCTTGGGCAGGAGCGACTCCCTCAGTGTGGCGGAGTTGTGACCGCAGACGGTGTACTCGGGAATGATTCCGTCCTCTTCGAGCTCCACCTGCTGCTTTCCGGGAAGCCTGCAGTATCCGTCCAGGGAGGACTCGAATCTCCAGTCGATTCCCAGGAGCTCCAGTTTCTCGCCCTTCTCCTCCAGCGGGGAGTAGAAGAAGTCGAGGTTGAAGACGGGACCGATGATGTACTGCTCCATCCTTGCATCCTTGAGGAAGTCGGGTTCGATGACGCCCTGCTTGATGAGCTCTGTGGATTTCTCGACGAACTGGTCGTAGTCCTTGGCTGTGAAGAATCCCCTCTCCAGCTTCTTGACCTTGTGGTGGACCTTGATGATGGTGAGTCCGTCGATGTCCTCGGGCTTCTCGACCTTCTTGGGGAACGGGAGTCCGGCCTCGTTGAGAATCCAGTAGTAATCCTTGGGGTCTCCCCTCTCCTCGGATCTAAGGAGGTTCCTGCTTCCGACCATGGGGAGCTTGAAGTCGTTCTCAACCGCATCGATTCCGCAGTAGGAAACGAAGGATCTGTTGGGAACGAAGAGGACATTATTCTTCAAAAGGCTGTCCTGAACCTCGGGTTTCAGGATGCTGCTGTACTTGTCCAGAACCACGGACTCGTCGACGGTTCCCCTTCTGAGGTTGCCTTTGTCGTCGTAGATCGTCTTGTAATATCTGGTGAAAGGCGAGTCCCTTCCTTCCTGACAGATTGCGACGGTCTTGAATCCCTCGGATTTCGCTCCGTCGCATGTGTCCAGTCCTGAATGGGAGCCCACAACTCCGATCTTGGCCTCTTTGAGATTGATCTTCTCGAGATTGCCAAGAACCTCGTCTCTGTTGATCATAATCAAACGTATCGCGCGTGAAGTATTATAACCAGCGGTCGGGCGGGGGATAAGAACCGCAGCATCGTTCAGGGATACTGTACCAGAATGATGAGGGAAAAGGAAATGAGTAGCCTCGCCAAGATTCGAACTTGGGTCCGGAGATCCAGAGTCTCCAATGATTGACCACTACACTACGAGGCTATCGATTTCCCCGATTCCCTTACTGTTTATAATACTTTTCAGCGGAACGCCAGTATTAAGCCTGCCTCAGCCGTGAAAAGGCTGTCAGCGATCCTGAGTCCTTCTGGAGTGAGCTTCCAAATGAGCTTGTTTTTCCTACCTGAGGACTCAGATGTCACGAGTCCCACCGACCTGAGCTTTAGAGCCGTAGTCTTGACGGAACCATACTGGTTGATCTCAGACATGTTCGAGGTTGCTATCTCTTTCTTAGAGCGGAGCAGGAGTAGCAAGCCTACGACGTTCTTGTCCGATAATACGTAATGTAAAACCATTACTCCGTTGTAATCAATGGTGTATTTAACGTATCGTAAGGCACCAGATAATGGGTGCATCAAAAGGGTCATTATTGGATGTAAAAGGGGGCCGTGCCCCCAAACGGTTTCACTGAATTGCTTTCTTGACTGTCTCGAAGATGGCGTTGATGTCTCCGTCGGAGGGGATGACGGTGAGAACGCCCTTCTTCTGATAGTAGTCGATGAGGGGCCGAGTGTTCTTGTGGTAGACCTCGAGCCTGTTCTTAACGGTCTCTTCCTTGTCGTCGTCCCTCTGGTAGAGCTTTGCACCGCATTTGTCGCAGATGCCCTCTTTGGCGGGCTTCTTAGTGACGAGGTGGTAGACTGCGTTACAGTCTGGGCACGAGCGCCTCTGGGTGAGCCTGGAGATCAGGACCTCGTCGGGAACGTCGAAGTCGAGAGCGAGGTCGACATCCATGACCTTTCCGAGCGCATCCGCCTGCTCAACGGTCCTGGGGAATCCGTCGAGGAGGACTCCTCCGCTGACCTCTTTGATCTTCTCGTTCATGAGTCCGATGATCAGGTCGTTGGGGACGAGGGCTCCAGCGTCCATGTACTCCTTGGCCTTCATTCCGAGTTCAGTCTTGTTCCTGACTGCCTCACGGAGCATGTCTCCGGTCGAGAGCCTTGTGTATCCGAATTCATCTGTGAGTTTCTCTCCCTGGGTACCTTTTCCGGCTCCAGGAGGACCGAGCAGAACGATTGTCTTCTTCATGGGATTTGAGAGTACGTCACCCTATAAGTAAATGAGGTGGACGTGCGACGCCTGAGCGTATCAAGAGGCACACAAAAGGTGAACTGCCAGGCCATTTATCTAAATACATACCCGCGGATTCTCACTCGTTCAATATGTTGACTTGGGAAGACATCATAGAATCCGAAGTGCTGACCGGGCGCCACGAGTACGGCAGACTCTGTTCAGGGATAACCCTGCTGAGGCAGGGCAGGGCGATGATAGCCTTGCTGCCGCACGATGGTTTCAGGGTGCTATCGTCAGGTTTCACCAACGGAGGATATGTGGATTCCCCCTTGGCCGTGGTGAACGTCACGAGTATGGGCGGAAAGGTCGAATGGTCGTGCATGGAAGGGGGTCTCGACACCTACGACAGGGTCAACTACAGATACGCAGAGAAGCTAGGTCTCGATCCGAAGAGGACCGTCTTCCACGGGACCGCGGCACATATGGACAACGCTGTGGTATCCGAAGCAGTTTCTGCAGACGGGATCAAGGTCTCTTTCATGGTCACGGCGGGGATAAGGCACAACGGGGGGCGTGCTGGGGATCCCGCAGCCTATGACGAATCCGCTTCCAGTTATGAGGAGAAGCCTGGGACGATAATCACATTCATGGCGATAGATGCCGATCTCTCCGACGGAGACATGTTCAAAGCGATGTTGATCGCGACGGAGGCCAAGAGTTGCGTGATCCAGGAGCTTCAGGCGAAGAGTCTGTACAGCACCAAGATAGCGACAGGATCGGGTACTGACCAGGTCGCCGTGATATCCAATAAGGATTCCCCGAACAAGATATCAGGTATGACGAGGGATTCGGAACTAGCCAAGACCATCTCACAATGCATGGCCGACACTCTGCGGAAGGCATTCGATAAACAGACGGGAATGAATCCGGAATCCCAGTGGGACCCCATGCTTCTCATGAGCAGACGGAAGGTCGATCCCATGATGATCAGGGAGGAGATCCGTTTCCCAGCATCCTACAGTGAACTGATGGGTGCGTTGAACCACTTAGTGGCAGACAACTTCAACACTGCGCTGCTGACGGCGCTTTTGAACATCGCGGACGACATAGATGCAGGTCTGATAGAGGAGAAGGACGGCGTGGACCTGGCCAGGGAGTTCTGCGAGAAGCTCATCTTGGATGACTTCGACGATCCTGTGGTCCGGCTGAGGCTGGACGACTGCGGCAATATGAACGAACTTTTATCCTATGTCTCGGCACTGAAACTCATGGATGTCGTCCGCGAAAGGAGGGGTCCGAATGGGAACTGAGGTAGTCAACAGGGATGCGGACGAATTCTCCGTCCTGTTCATGGATTCCGTACGCGACGGTATCTCGACGGATTTCGGAATGGTCCGCGGCATCAGCAAGATAACTCTTGGGCACGGGGAGACATCCTTCTCAGACGGAACGCTTTACATCCATATCGACGGCGATGCGACTAAGGTCGGCGTGTCCGAACTGTCCTTCAATTCAACGTTCGTCACGGCATACGCATTCGCGGACCTGTCTGCCGGACTCATCCGTTCCGGATGCGACGCGCAGACCGGTAAGGGAGAGATAGTCCTGATAGTCCTGATGGACTCGGATATGCCCGATTCGACGCTTGCCAGGGCAGGGATCACCGCCACGGAGGCCATAACAGCCGTCATACAGGATCTCGGTCTGGCGTACGATGGTAACCCTGCATCAGGATCGGTCAGACAGACCATCGTCACGGTCCGTTCCAAGGAATCAGGCATGTTCCTCCGGGGTGCAGGGAAGCATACCAAGCTGGGAGAGCTGATCGGAAGGTCCACAATCGAGGCTGTGAAGGCATCCTCTTCGGAGAACGGATTGACCATCGCCAACAGGGCGAGCCTGATGGAGATGATGAACGGCTACGGATACGATCAGGACAGGTTGCACACCCTGTCCGGCTCCGAGGATTATTCGCTATTCCTGGTCAAGGTGCTCGATAAGGATTCCGATCCCAGAGCTGTCGCTACAGTATCTGCCGCACTTCACATCTACAACGAATCAAAGTGGGGGCTAGTCGATATCGGAACCGCCACCGAGGCGGTGATCGGTCTGCTGAGGATAGGGCTCAGGGAACCTGTCAGATGCGACGGTACCCTAGAGACGATTGCAAAGAATGTGGCCATGTACTTCGTTGACCCCTGAACGTATCAATCCAGACATATTGGCAGATCTGTTTATGCAGTAATTACGTCAGTTGATGTAATCATCATAGGTCACCCCTACTGAATTACTGGCAGCCTGATGGTTAGAATCATCTCTGAGACTGAAGAGTCTGTGTAAGTTTGAGTTACTTCGGAGTAACTAGGTTACCTATTAGTTACTTTATTACATGTAAGTTTCTTTTTGATACTTATACCTCCAATCGTATCTACTGTTCGGAGTTGAACCAAATGAAAACAGAAGTAGAACAGCTCAGTAAGGGAAAAGTGACCACGATAGCATGCGGTGATCTGGACGTTCGTGTTTACAGCACCAACGACGCAATCAACGATCAGGTGATCGTATTGACCCGTGGTGGTAAAGGGGTGGTAATCGAACTTCCATGCTTCCATGACAGTATCGAAGAAATTACTGCATATCTCAAGAACAAGAAGATAGAGGTCGAGGGAAAACTGGTATCGTATCATGCCGCAGGATCATCCTTCCTTCCTGAAGTGAAGAGTTATCTGACCGAATCAGCAGTATCCTATAACACTGACGGCGAGGGGGCACAGTTGATAAAGAACTTCTCAGGAGTTTTCGGAGCTGGATTCGATTCAGGTACCGTCAACTCGGGAGAAAGGATCGGAGCAGGGCAGATCAAAATTGCCGGAATAGAACTTGAGATCATTCCAAATGGCGACGCATTCGAGGTTTACATCCCCGATGCCGAAGCCGTGTATGTCCATATGATAGGGCATGATTGTCATTCCATAGTCGGAGGGCCTGCCCATGCAGATGCATTGATCTCCAATTTCGAAGGCTATCTGGACAGAGGGGTACAGTTATTCCTTTCCTCTCATTACGGCCCGGAGACCAGAGAGGATGTGAAAACCAAGATCGCATATCTCCAGGATCTCAAGTTAATAGCGGCCGGATGCAAGGACGGGGACGAGTTCAAAACCAAGGTCAATGATAAGTATCCCGAGTATTCCGGTCTCAATTATCTTGACATGACCGCAGGTCTCTTTTTCAAGGACTGAGGGACAAGGATAAACCTTAGAAGGGGGATGAGGGAAACATGAGAGAACTGCCTGCCTGCCCAGTAGAGACAACTCTGTTGATCATCGGAGAGAAATGGAAGGTGCTGATACTGAGGGAGCTCCTAACTGGGACGAAGCGTTTCGGGGAGATCAAAACGGCAATATCGGGAGTGTCACAGAAGGTACTTACCCAAAAGTTGCGCGAGATGGAAGCTGACGGTCTCCTAATCCGCACGGTGTTCCCCGAAGTCCCCCTCAGAGTAGAATATACTCTGACCGATCTGGGGGAATCTCTCGAGCCGATTCTCAACTCGATGAAGGATTGGGGAGTCGAATTCAAACAAAGAATCGAGAGGGCAGATGAATCCGATTGAAGAATATAGGAAGAAACTTCTGGAGTGCCTCATGGCAGAATCCGAGATAAGATTCAATACCGAGGGGGTCCTAGAGGAACAATCCCAGATGTTGCAGATCCGTTCTTACATGAATATAAGGCGTCCGCTGCCTGCATCGGAAGAGCTGCTCAGGATTCAGGATGTATATCTGTCTTCCAGGAAGTTCGAAAGAGGTATTGTAGATCACAAAAGGATTCCAACGATAGATATCGAACTAGGAAGCGGAAATCCATTCTCTGAAAAGATCTGTTTGTGGCAGGGGGACATTACAAGATTGGACTGTGATGCTATAGTAAATGCGGCCAATTCACAGATGCTCGGATGCTTTCAGCCCTGTCATGCCTGCATTGATAATTGCATCCATACCTATGCCGGTATCCAAATGAGATTGGAATGCAATTCCAAGATGGAATCGTTAAGGGGTAAATTCGGACAGGATTATGATCAGCCGACCGCAGCCCCTATGATTACCGATGCTTACAACCTGCCTTGCAGGAAGGTAATTCATGTGGTGGGGCCGATATATGGGGAGACCCCTATACCAGACAAGGATCTGGAGGCTTGCTATAGGAATGTTCTAGACATGTGTCGTGACAGCGGACTCAGATCTGTGGCCTTTTGCTGCATCTCTACGGGGGTCTTCCGTTTCCCGAATCGGAGGGCCGCGGAAATAGCAGTATCCACTGTGAACGGGTGGCTAGAGGAGAATGAAGATTCTATGGACAGGGTGATCTTTAACGTATTCCTTGACAAGGACAGGGAGATCTATGAAGGAATCTTTTCTTGACATCCCTAACGGTTATCGCGAGACCATCTCTGAAGGTCTGAAGGCAGTCGATGCTTTCGACAGGAAGTTGTCTAGAGGTAAAGGCAGTAGGGAAGACAATATCAAGAGATTGAGGGAGGCCATAGATTCGGCCGATTCGATCGTCGTAGGTGCGGGTGCCGGGCTCAGTACATCCGCTGGATTCACATACAGCGGGGAGCGTTTCATGGAATACTTCAGGGATTTCTTCGACAGGTATGGGATAACCGACATGTATTCGGGAGGATTCTATCCGTTTCCTGAACCGGAGATAAAATGGGCATGGTGGAGTAGGCACATCTACTTCAACAGATTTGTGACCGCTCCGAAACCTGTTTACTCCGATCTGATGGACCTTTTGCGGGGGAAGGAATACTTCGTGATCACGACGAATGTGGACCACCAGTTCCAAAAGGCAGGGATAGATAAGACGCGTCTCTTCTACACCCAAGGAGATTACGGGTTGTTTCAGACCGAGGATGGAAGGAATCACAGGACTTACGATAACGAGGACATAGTCATGAAGATGATGGAGGCGCAGGGTTTCATCAAGGGTTCGAACGGAGAGTTCTGCATCCCTGAAGGCGGCGTTACAATGAGGGTACCGACCTCTCTGATACCGAAGGATCCCGAGACAGGAAGGCCGCTGAAGGTGAATCTGCGTTCTGACGATACTTTCGCAGAGGATGATGGTTGGGCTCTTGCATCCGCATCATATTCCGATTTTCTCTCACGCAATGAGGGCAAGAAGACCCTATACATGGAATTGGGAGTGGGCTCGAATACGCCTGTGATCATCAAATTCCCATTTTGGTACCGTACCTGGAAAAACCCCAAAGCCGTGTACGCATGTCTGAATTTTGGGGAAACATACTGTCCAAAGGACATCTCAGATAGGTCAATATGTATCGACGGGGATTTGGCCGATACAATATCATCGTTGAAGGGATTGGAAAGGAGCAAGGTCTGATTTCATCTGTTTGAAGGCAGCTGCAGTAACGCTTTCGACACCAATTATGATAGATGCTGTGCTGAATCCTAATTCAGGCGAATACAGATTGTCAGTCAGCACCTTTAAATCCCTAATAAAATAATGGGAGATGGCAGGTGAACGCATGGAACAGAAGATAATCGATGAGATAGAGAAAGTGGTCGGAAAGGACGGATACTCAGTGGAGCCCGCTGTCCTGTACACATACGGTTTCGATGCATCGATATTCCATAATAATCCGGACATGGTCGTCCAGCCCACTTCTACCGAGCAGGTCTCGGAGATAATGAAGATCGCCAGCAAGTACAAGATCCCGGTGACCCCGAGAGGAGCAGGAACCGGTCTGTGCGGTGCTGCAGTGCCCATCAAGGGAGGAATAGTCCTCGCCATGCAGAGGATGAACAAGGTCCTCAAGGTAAGTGTAGAGGATCTCTGGGTGGATGTCCAGGCAGGATGCGTTTACAACAATCTCAACGAGGAGCTCGAGAAGTACGGGTTCTTCTTCCCTCCGTCCCCCGGATCCGCAGAAGCATGTCAGGTGGGAGGAATGGTCGCCACTAACGCATCGGGTATGCGTGCGGTGAAATACGGAGCGACCAGGGATTTCGTCATGGGATTGACGTTTGTCAAGGCCGACGGAGAGATCGTCCGCTGCGGAACCAGGACCATCAAGGATGCGTCGGGTTACCAGCTGGCCCGTTTCCTCTGCGGTTCCGAGGGAACTCTTGGGGTCATCACCGAGATCACCTTCAAGATTACCACCAAGCCCAAGAAGTCGGCATACTGTCTTTGCTGCTTCAACGATGTCATCGCGGCAGGCAAATGCATCTCCGCCATCATCGCAAAGCCCCTGATCCCGGCATCATGTGAGCTCATGGACAGCACCAGCATCAACGCCGTCAACAAGGCACGCGGACAGCCCCTGCCTGACTGCGGAGCGCTCATCATCGTCGAGGCCGACGGAGAGAGCGACGAGATCGTCGACAGGGACATCGCCATCGTCGCAGAGATCGCCAAGGAACAGGGAGCGATATCCGTCACCCCCACCAAGGACAAGGCATTGATCAACAAGTGGACCGACGCAAGGAAGTCCGTCATGGTCTCCCTGGCAGCCCTGAAGCCCGGATGCTCATCCGTATCGCTCGCGGACGACATGGGAGTCCCGATTTCCAAGGTCCCCGATGCGGTCAAGGCATTCCAGGAGATCGCAGAGAAGTACAGGGTCACCATCGCCACCTACGGTCACGCGTCCGACGGAAACCTCCACACCAAGATGGTCATCGATCCCACCGACAAGGACGAGTGGGAGAGAGGAATCGCAGCGGTCAACGAGATCTTCGACGTCTGCATCGAGCTGGGAGGAACCGTCACCGGAGAGCACGGTGTAGGTATCTCCAAGGCACCCAACTACCAGAAGGAGAGGGCTACCGAGCTCAACACCATCAGGGCAGTCAAGGCAGCCTTCGATCCCGACAACATCCTGAACCCTGGTAAATCCGAGCAGTGGACGGGAACCATCCTCAGGAACCTGAGATACCCCTGCAAGCTGGATTGAAGAACAATCAATAAGCCGACCGGGTCTCCCCGGCCGGCGTTTTAGTTTTATTCACACCTTCTTCAGATGTAGTAGTAAGGCGAAGGCAGCACGAATCTCATCAGTATGAACATCGCGACTGCGATACCTATCGCCACACCCCAAATGACGAGATTCCAGGATATGATTTTGGAACCGTCCAGAGGCGGCACTGGGATCAGGTTGAATATGGCCAGCCATGCGTTAAGGCTCGTCAGCATGTAGAAGAATATGACGAGGTCCGTACCGTTGGTGGCAAGCCATCCGATTATACCTATGGCGCAGAGCACCATGTTCACGGCAGGTCCGGCAATGCTGACCATACCGTTCATCTTCTTGTCCATGTTGCCTGCGATCATGACTGCACCCGGGGATGCGAACAGGAATCCGATCAGTGAGGTTACCAGAGTGAGAACCAATCCCACTGGCCACATGCGGAATTCAGACCAGAGGCCGTATTTCTGGGCCATGAACTTGTGACCGAACTCGTGGAACAGGAAGCTCATTATCACAAGGAGCAGGCACATACCGAACAGTCCGACATACCCCATTCCCTCGCCCAGCCTGAGCTCGAAGAAATCATGGATGGATCCGTTGCGGAAGAGCATGGTGAATGCCACGCTCAGCACCAGGATGGCGATGAGAATGTCCCTGATCTCCGTCTTGCTGAACCTCGGTTTCCCGAAGCCAGGATTGACGCGTTGGAGATTGTCGTAATAGCTGTCATCCATGCTACTTCGATATCCTTCGCATAGATAATGGTATCATCACAGCTTCCGTGGCATCCGTTATATCGTCGGGATGCATCAGCACACAACATGGATATCAGCAGCGGACTCTGTTTCATGCACGACCCGGACGTTTCGAAGAGGGCATTCGCTTTCGACATGTATGGAACGCTGGTCAGGGCCAGATTCGGCAATCATGATGACATTTACGAAGCGTTCTACAGATTGTTCCCAAATGTCGATAAGGCTGATGTCCAGAAGGAATATGAGAGGTACGTCAACCATCACGAGAGGACTATGGGTATCCACAGGGAGATGACCATATCCATGCTTCTGGAGCATATGGATTCGGTGTTCCATACCGATAACGACAGTCTGGAGGCCGAGAATGTGATGATGCGTGCTACCCATACGTTCATACCGGTTGAAGGCGCAGAGGAGACTCTGACCTATTTCAAGGACCACGGATACAAGATAGGGGTTCTGAGTAACACTTCGTACCGCGGTTCGGTTGTCAAGGGTCTTCTGGAGGATGTTGGGTTCGACCATCTCATCGATGTGGTGGTCAGCAGTGCTGATGTGGGCTACAAGAAACCTCACGACTACGCATACAACGCCGTAGTTGAGGCACTAGGCGCCCGTCCGCAGGATTGTTTCTTCGCTGGGGACAGCGAGGATAAGGATTTCCTCGGGCCTAGGAGGTTCGGTATGAGGGGTTCGTTCCTGATAGATCCGAGCAGACTCTCCAGGGAATGCGGTATAGTGTCGTCCATATCGGAGATCCCTTCGTTCTTTCGCGATTGACCTGAAGGGGAATTATAAACACATCCACGGCCTTTCGGGAATCGGAGCGAACTGACCCTATGGCCCAGAAGAACATTGCCCACGGAAAGGAGATCCGCAGATGGTGCGACAGCTGCGGCACGCTCCTGCTGGGGGAGTCCTGTTCCAAATGCGGTTCTGAGGGCAGGGAGTTCGAGATCAACAGCCCCGGGGACATCAGGCCGTGCATGGGGGACAGTATATCGCTGGTCCTTTCGCTTTTCAGGGACGCATTCGGAACGGCGGAGCCACTTGAAGGCAAGGCTCTGTTCTTCAACAAGGTCCCAGGAGAGGACCGCACCGATGAGATAATCGCTCAGGGATCGGTACTGGGCATACTCAGGTTTGACATGAGGTCAGACCGTATAGTTCTGGAGATAAGGCAGCCTGGAGCGGATATGTTTGCTTCCGTGGCGAAGAAGAACGTGGTGACGTTCGGTGGTATGTCTGGCCATCTCAAAGGTAAAAGCGTTCCCGGTGAGAACATCATCGAAATCGTCGGTGAATTCAAGGCTGGAGACACGGTCATCCTCAGAAAAGGCCAGAAGATCGGACCGGGCATCGCTCTGGCAGACAGCGGTTCCCTGAAGGGTGCTGAGAAGGCCGTGAAGATACGCGATCTCAACGCGCCATCCGATACACCCGTTTCCCCGAAGGCGGATCTGAAGACATTCGTCGAGGCAAACAAGGATCACATAAAGAGGATCAGCAGGCATGCGGTCAGGGAGATCAAGAGGTTCCTGGATGAGAAGAATCAGAAGGGCCTTCCGATAACGGTCTCATTCTCCGGAGGCAAGGATTCCCTTGTGGCCTACGGTCTGGCCTCCCAGGTCTCGAAGGATATAGATCTGATGTACATCGACACGGGACTGGAGTTCCCGGAGACGGTGAACTATGTCAAGGCATTTGCCCTCGAGCATGGGAACAGGCTGCATCTTGCTGAAGGTAAGGATGGTTTCTGGGAGAATGTGGATACATTCGGCCCTCCTGCCAAGGACTTCAGATGGTGCTGCAAGGTGTGCAAGCTCGGTCCTACCACCGAGATGATCTCCAACGATTTCCCGAAGGGCACCATTACGGTGGAGGGCAACCGTTGGCTGGAGTCATATGCCCGTTCGACGATAGGTTTCGTCACCAAGAACCCGTTCGTCCCGAATCAGATTAACCTCAATCCGATCCGTTCCTGGTGTGCTGCGGAGGTGTGGTGTTACATACTCACCTTCGGGCTAGAGTACAACCCGCTGTACGACAGGGATTTCGAGAGGATAGGCTGCTATCTCTGTCCCTCATGTCTTTCAAGTGAGTGGAGGAACACCGGAAGGATCCATCCAGGCCTGTACGGGAGATGGGAGGAATACCTCCACAGCTACGCCGAGGACAGAGGTCTGCCGAAGGAATACGCCGATATGGGCTTCTGGAGATGGAAGGTCCTCCCGCCGAAGATGATCCAACTGTCCGAGGAGATGCAGATATCTCTGAAACCTACCAAGGCCGCGGGCCCCAGCATGAGGATGCTGAAGGGAGCCTCGCCCTGTGCCGCAGGCGGTTATTCCATGGAAGCGATCGTCAATGTCCAGCACTCCAGGGACTTCTCCTACGTCGAGGATGCCCTCAGGACAGTGGGGGATGTGAAGTATTCCTCAGAGTTCGAGATAGCACTGCTGAAGATGCCGATAGGAAGGGCGAAGCTGTTCGGCGGAGGACAGGTCTCTATCACCGCTCCGGATGCCAAGAATTCCAAGAAGGTGTTTGAGAAGGCCGTCAAGGCATTGATCAGGGCCGAGCTATGTACGGAATGCGGGATATGTGCGAAGAAGTGTCCCCGTCATGCCATAACGATAAAGGGCGGAATGAGGGTTGATCCCAACAGATGCAATTCCTGTGGCAGATGCGAGAGCTCCTGCATGGTCGTTCACTATTACGACAAGCTCATGGAGTCGGCCGGAGAAGGCCCTTCGGTTTGCCGTTCTTCTGTATCCCGTTCATAAATCCTTATATAAGGAACCCCGTTAGTCCGAACCATGGATTGGACATTCGGTATAGCCCTCCTCGTGGGATTCGCACCCATGTTCCTGCTTATGGACCGTGTGATGAAGAATTACACCTACCCGAGGGTCGAGACCCCGTTCTTCAAGGATTCGACGTTCTTCATAATGATGACCGTCGGTATCTTCGAAGGTGTGTTCATCTACTTCGCTATCAGTATGTTGCATCTGTTGGGAAGTCCGATCTCCATCCTTTACATGGTCGTCGTGGCGCTCATAGAGTTGATGGCGATGGTCGTCGTGATGAACCTCAAGAGGTTCCGCGGAAAGTCCGATTCGATATTCTACGGATACGGTCTCGGATTGGGAATGGCAGCAGGTATGGCATCAGGTTTTGCCTATGTCCTATGCATGGCGGCACAGAACCCGGATACGCCTCTGGTCGACCCCATACCGGTTGCGATCGAGGTCATATGTCTGTCGATATCCCTGAATCTCATCCTCAGTTCATGCGGTACCAACGTCGGAGAGGGAATCGCAAGGCATCTTCCAATGCAGTTCATGCTTCAGGGGGCCATCCCACTGGTCGCATACAACATGCTCCTGGCAGTGGTGTTCTACACTGATAACATCTTCATGATGTACATCGTCCTGATTGTAATGGTCCTTCTGGGAGCGTTCTACTTCCACAAGTGTCTGTTCAGAAGTCTCCCCGCAATCATCAGGGAGGTCCTGAAGATGAATGGTGAGAAGCGCGAGGACATCCCGAAATCGAGATGATCATGAGGATTTGTACTGACCAGGCCTGACCTCTGCGATGTAGCAGCGGTCCATCATGGCTGCGATGTATTTCTCGGCGTTCTTCTCGCCGACTATCTCCTGGATGTCCTCCAGGGTGAATGTCCCCTTCGATTTGGTCAGTCCCTTGGCGAGGATCTCCATCTTCTCGTCCAGATCCGTAGCGTGCTCGTACTTGTAGATCATGGTCGAGTAGGGATCGGCTTTCTCGATCTTCCGTTTCTTTGCCTTTTCCTCTTTGGGATCGGGCATCTCGAAACCTGCCGCTTGGCCCAAGGCCTGTCTGACGTTATCTTGGTCCCTGTGCTTGTACACGACGACCATCTTGTCGGTCTTCTCGGGGTTCCCGCAGTACGGACAGGATGAGCTCTTCGAAGAAAGATCGATGACACGGGCTCTGCCGCACATGCTGCAGATGACGATCCCATACATCGGGTCACCTGTATTCGGTGAACACGAGGGCAGCGACGCAGCAGCCGTAATTGTCCATAGGGATCTTTAGTTCCTCAATGGCGAAATGGATCTCTTCGAACTCCAGGTTCCTGATCTCCGCCATCTCTTCCATCTTGCAGGACAGTATTTCTCTGAGGGATTCGCCCGAACCGTGGATGTGCCCCTCTGCGACATATCCTCCCTTGCCGTCCTTGCGGCGTGCGTATGCGATCCCGGCGGCGATGGTCTCGCCCTCAGTGCCCCTCATCTGGGCCAGTACGCAGTGTGTGACCGCCCCCATCGACATCTCGCAGGGTTCGACCTCCTCGGCACCGATCGGGATGACGGAGGATACCGATACGAGGTTCTGTTCCCCTATTCCGGCTTTGATCAAGGCCTTGTCGAAGGCGTTGAGATCCGATGTCTTGCTCACAGCGGAGCTGTGTGTGACGAAGAATTTACTGGGCACTAGTTCCATGGCGACCTCGAAGTAGTATCATTATCTAATAGTATCGTTCGGACCTTTCACCCGATGTACTGAGAGGTCTCTCCAAGGTTCTTAGTTGCCATCTCCATCTGCTGCTGGATGATCTCAGCCTCTTTCAGCAGCTCATTCGGTTTCGTCTTGAATCCGGGTATGAGCTTGGAGATCGGTTCTATGAATGATGCGGACGAACCCGGATCGGGTACCCCCGATGTTGCGGGGACCATGATCGTGATGACATCCATGCCTCTGCTGGGAGCTTCGTACATCACCACACCGGTGAAACCTCTGATTATCCCTTCGTACATGGCCTCCAATCCGCTCTTCTTTAGAAGCTTCTCTCCGTTCTCACCGGATGCGACGGCCATGATCTTAGCGCCCTCGAATTTCGGTGTGCCCTCCATGCATACGATGGTCTTCACACCCTTGGACTTGAGATACTGGAGAACCTTGACCGCAGTGTTGTAGCAGTCCTCGGGTTTCGGAGCGTATTCCGTCATACAGAGGATCACATCGTGTCCGTTCTTCCTTTTGTTCTTGTAGCCGAAGAATCTGAGAGGAGGGAGGACCCTCTTGCTGTTGACTATACAGTACGGAGGCATGTTGGCGGATGCCATACCTGCAATGGGTGTCATATCCAAGCTCTTGGCGTACATGTTGGCCATGATCGAACTGGTAAGCCCCACACTTGGGAATCCTATGACCGCGATAGGGTCTTTCAGATTCATCTCTTCATACTGTATGGTCTCTATGTCCATGTGGAGGATAATACCGTTAGACTTTTTAAGAAGTTCTATCATATTCGATTATGAGCGGTCATACCATCAAGGTCTCAGAGACTTCGGGAGGCATTCCTGTCGTCGTCGAGAACATACCTGATAGCCAGAGTGCAGCTTACATGATCGGTGTCGCTACCGGTTCCAGGGATGAGACCAGCGATATCTTCGGTCTTTCCCATCTTCTCGAGCACACAGTGTTCAGGGAGACGAAGACCATGGACTCGTATCAGATGGCCAAGGAGATCGAGGGGGCCGGAGGAGAGCTGAATGCCTTCACCGGAAGGGAGATGACCGCGTTCTACGGCATCACGATCAAGGAGACCGCTGATGTCGCCAGGAAGATCGTGGGCGACATCGTCGCCAATCCTCTGATCAATGAGAAGTCCACCGAGCTCGAGAAGAAGATCGTACTCCAGGAGCTCAGTATGATAAAGAACGAGCCCGACAGATACATACACGACCTGTTCAGCATGGTCCTTTGGAGAGGACATGAGCTGGAGCAGGACGAGGGCGGAGACGAGAAACTCGTTGAAAAGATGACATCGGAGGATCTCAGGGCCTATTACGATGAGAAATACCGCATCCCCAATCTGTCGGTTTACGCGGTCGGTTCGATTGACATGAAGGAGACCGTAGCTTGGGCCGAGGATACTCTGGACGGCATGTCCGGAGGTAAGAGAAACATCAGAAAGGAACCTCCGATGCCCAAAGGGAAATACGAATTTGTCGCCAACGATTCGGACCATTATCAGGTCGCCATGGGATTCCCGGCCTACGGCTCATCCCATCCTGACCGTACCGCGGTCTCAATGCTGTCCGCAGTATTGGGATCAGGAACAAGCTCCAGGCTTTTCCAGGATGTCAGGGAGAAGAAGGCGCTTGTCTATTCGATATTCACCAATGTGTCTCAGAACAGCGACGCCAGTTCATTGACTGCATACATGTCCTGTACCAAGGAGAACGTTGCAGAGGCTATGGAGACCACTTCGAAGGTCATAGGCAACCTTTTGAAGGAAGGACTGGAGAAGGGCGAGCTGGACAGGGCCAAGAGACTGGTCAAGGGCGCGAACGTCAGGGCCATGGAATCCACCGACAACAGGGTTTACAGGCTCGGTGTCAACCATATGCTGAACGGAAGCATCGAGACTCTGGAGGAAAGGCTCAAGAGGATAGAGTCCGTGACGGAAGAGGATGTCATGAGGGTCGCCGAGGATCTCCTGAGATCAGAGCGTATGAACACTGTCGTCCTCGGAAAGAACAGCCGTAAGTTCAAGAACTATGATGTGACGAAGATCGCTTTCTGAACTCGTCTATCAGATGAAGGACCGCATTGCATGCGCTGGGCACAGCAGCCTCTACCTCAGGCGTCATGGTCTCGGTCATCGTCTTGATGTCCTGGACCTCGATGGCGATATACACGATCTTCTCAGGCATGATGTCGGGATCCATCTGTCTCCCGATCTTGATCGCAGTGGGGAGGTTCACATCATGGGATGCCGCCTCGGATATCTTCTCGTCAAAGTCCTTCTCCGAGAAGATCAGGATCGTTCCGGGCCCGTATTCGCCGGTCATGATCGCATCGACGATGATCGCCATCCTGTAACCGTGGATGACAGGGAGTATGTCCAATCCGCCGACCGCCTCCTCGTGGCAGTCGACGCTATCGATATGCATGTCGTTTATTGCGCGGGACACACGCAGACCTACGGCATCGTCGCACATTATCGGGCTGCCGAGCCCTACCACCGCAATCTCAGATTCCCTGTCAGTCAGACCCATCGTATCACGAGGTCATCTGTGCGATGGTTTATTATGATTATTTTCCTGGAAACCGACAGTATTATCTTTTAAGGTAACACTCTGCCAGTCATGGATATCGCTGTCCAGAGTTCGCAGATCATCAACGGAAAGCAGGTCACGACGCGTCAGTTGGAGGCGTTAATGGCGGTACAGGAGACCAGCAGTCAGACCGCTGCGGCGAGGAAACTCGGGATATCCGTTCCTGTCCTTCACAAGTACATCTCGATAATCGAGGAGGCAGCAGGAGAACCTGTTCTGATCACCACGCCTGCGGGATCCGTACTGACGAGCGCCGGTAAGGAGATAGCCTCGATAGCGCGCTCGATGGAGCATCGCTGCGTGATCGACAGGGGCTTCACCGTTTGCTGTTCCCCGGTCACCGAGGATATCATGATGTCTGTTGTCTCGTCTTTAAAGATTCCCGATATACACATGATCGTATCTGACGACGATTACAACATCCGTATGCTGAGGGAGAACAGGGCGGACCTCGTAATCATCGACGATCCCCTCTATCTGTTCGATGCGGAGGAATACCTCATGGACGAGATCGGCTACATGGGCATGGTGTTCGTGGACCGCGGCCCGTCCTTCATCCGTTACAAGTACGGGGCCCAAAGGGTGGCGTTCATGTATCTCGATTCGCTGCACAGGAAGTACACGGTGGAGTCAGAGACCTTCTCCCTCCCCGAACTGCTGGGGTCCAACAAGAGCTTCTTCATCGACGAGTTCATGCTCACAAGGAGGAACCTCAGGCTCAAGAGCGCAGTGGATCCGAGGAACCTCAGGCATGCGGTCACGGCCATCTACAGGGAAGAGGATCCGCGCATTTTGAAGATAGTACGTGCGGTTAAGGCCAGAAATATCGCTTAAAGGTATTATCCTTTTCAATAATACCGCTGTCCATTCATCTCTCTTTATTATATACGATGGGAGCATCGAAGGGTACGATTATCATGGTTACACCCAACGCAGAGATCTCGAAGGAGATCGCAGACGCAGCAAAGATGTGTTTCCAGTGCGGTACCTGCACAGCAGGCTGCCCTTCCGGTAGGAGGACCTCCTACAGGACCAGGAAAATCATCAGAATGGCACAGCTTGGAATGAAGGAAGAGATCCTCTCCTCCGACGAGCTCTGGGAGTGCAGCACTTGCTACACATGTGTAGAGAGGTGCCCCCGTGAGGTCCCCATCGTCGACATCATCATCGACCTGAGGAACATGGCCGTCGCAGAGGGACACATCAGGGAGCAGCACAAGGGAACCGCAAGCAACCTGATGAAGTACGGACACACCGTCAAGGTCCTCGACATCATCACAGAGCTGAGAGAGAACCTCGGACTCGATCCGACACCCCCGACCGTTCTCGCCAACGAGAAGGCAAAGGCAGACCTGGACAAGATCCTCGTCGCAACCGGATTCGACAAGATTGTAGGAGAGTGATTAGGATGGCAAAGTACGCATTTTTCCTCGGATGTATCGCACCCCTCAGATACCCCGGTATCGAGAAGGCAACAAGAGAAGTCTGCGCAGCACTCGGAGTCGAGCTCGTCGACCTCGAGGACGCAAGCTGCTGTCCCGCACCCGGAGTAATCAGGGCTTTCAACAAGAAGACCTGGCTCGCAGCAGCGGCAAGGAACCTCGCTCTCGCAGAGAAGCAGGGCCTCCCGATCATCACCATCTGTAACGGATGCTACGGATCACTCTTCGACGCAGCTTACGAGCTCGCAGAGGACCCCGAACTCCTCGCAGAGGTCAACAAGATCCTCAAGGAGATCGGAATGGAGTACAAGGGAACCACAAAGGTCTACCACTTCGCAGAGGTCCTCTACAAGGAGGTCGGAGTCGAGAAGATCAGGAACTCCGTCAAGAACCCCCTGAGCTACCAGGTCGCAGCATTCTACGGATGCCACTTCCTCAAGCCCAGCGCAATCAAGCAGGTCGACGACCCCGAGAACCCCCACATCCTCGACGATCTCATCGAGGCAACCGGAGCCAAGTCCATGCCCAGGAAGCAGAAGATGCTCTGCTGTGGAGCAGGAGGAGGACTCAAGGCCGCATTCGGAGATGTCGCAAAGAAGTTCACAGAGACCAACCTCGAGAACATGAAGGAGTCCGGAGCACAGTTCATCATCGACGTCTGTCCCTTCTGCCACCTGCAGTTCGACGGAATCCAGAAGGACACGGAATACAACATCCCCGTCCTCCACCTGTCTCAGCTCCTCGGTCTCGCACTGGGAATGGATGAGAAGCAGCTCGCTTTCTCCACCCACGTCACCCCTGTGAAACTCTGAGTTCAAATCATTTAGGGAGGGAGACCTCCCTTTTCTTATCTTATTCTCTGAGTGTCCGCTTGTCTATTCGGGTTTTCTATATATCTAAGTTGTTTTGAGTTAATTTTAAATATATGTGGTACACACATCAACATATCTTTTAATACAACGATATAATCCGCACCTTCAGTAAAGGTGTCTATTATGGCAAGACAGCAAGCAGCACGTAAGGTGAAGGACAAGTGGAAGGCGAAGGAATGGTACAAGATCCACGCCCCCAAGATGTTCAATGAAGCAGAGATCGGAGACACACCCTCGGCAGACCCCGAGTTCGTTATCGGACGTACCGTAGAGGTCACCGTCCAGGATCTGACCGGAGACTTCTCCAAGATGCACATCAAACTAAAGTTCAAGGTCAGCGAGACCGAGGGAATGGACGCGAAGACAGTCTTCGTCGGACACGACCTCACCAGCGACTACGTAAGGAGGCTCACCCGCCGTAGAAAGACCAAGACCGACCACGTCGTGGATTTCTACACAAAGGACGGCTTCAAGTACAGGATCAAGACCATGTCCATCGCTGACAGGCGTATCCAGTCCTCGCAGGAAGAGGGAATGAGAGCAATCATCACCGAGACACTCACCAACATGGGTAAGGAGATGACTCTCTCTGAGATCGTCAAAGCAATCATCAACGGAAGCCTCTCCAGGGATCTGGCCAAGGCATGTCACGTCGTCATTCCCATCAAGAGAATCGAGGTCAGGAAGTCCGAGGTTCTCGAGTTCGGAGAGGGCGAGCCCGAGGCAGTCTTCGCTCCCGAAGAGATGGTCTCCAACGAGCCCGAGGAAGCCGCACCCGCAGAAGAGTCGGCTGAGGAAGCACCTGCAGAGACCGAAGAGGCTCCTGCAGAGGAAGCATCCGAGTGATTCTCAATCGTCCCGGTTCGCCGGGACTCAAACTCTTTCCTTCGATTCTATTCAATTCTTTGAATCTAGGCATTTTGTTCTTGGTGTTTCAGCGACCTCTTGAAAATAGATGAGGGGGAAGTGAATGAAAGTGTTTGATGGCTGTCAATTCAAAATTTATTCTTCTTTGACAGCATATTCAGCCTTGGTTAGGGCCGGCCGTGTCGGAGTATCCCATCAGACCTATGAGACCGATTGTTCCTCCTACTGCGGCGGCAGTAGCGAACCCCCCAATTGTTGCAGTAGCTGCTCCTAAGGCTAAGGCTCCTATGCCTCCAACGCCTGCAACGACTGCAATAGCGAAACCGGCTATCATGACTCCTTTCCAGAATTTGTTCCAGCTGAAACTACCGGCGTATGCCATATCCGTTGCCGTCATATCCACATAATTAGTTGGCATGACCATCTCGTTTGTAGCGTTCTCCATCATGAAACCTCCTAGGGTGAACCCTATGATTATGGTATCTTTCATTTTTCAATAATAAATGTTGCTATCCTATTCTCAATATGTGTGAAACAGTCTCATGATGCCACTATACTGTGATTCAAATCTGTTATCAGATATTATTGGGTGTATCTGAGCTGCTATTCGGGAAGAAATCCAAAGCATCTCCATATAGCAACGTTTATAATGAGCAACCCAATGTCCGATTCAAGGCCGGGGTGGCTCAGCCTGGTGGAGCGTCGGACTCATAGGGTTCTGGTCAATTAGACCTCTTCCAGGGAAATCCGAAGGTCATGGGTTCGAACCCCATTCCCGGCACCATATTTATTCCAAAATTCAGTGATTTTCACCTTCTGTAAAACTTATAGTTGCGTAGCAGTTACCGAACTTAAGGCTCGGTCCCATGTGGTTAATCTTCGCAATATGCTCAGCTGTATTCGCAGGACTCACCTCCATACTGGCTAAATGCGGTCTTCAAGAAGTGGATTCGACTGTGGCCACGGCCTTCCGCACCGTCGTCGCTATGGTTTTTGCTTGGATCATAGTTCTGATCAGCGGTTCTTATGCCCAGATAGATTCCATAGATGCCGATACGTGGATATTCCTGATCCTGTCAGGTCTGGCCACGGGAGCATCGTGGCTTTGCTACTTCAAAGCGCTCCAATTGGGCGATGTGAACAAAGTTGTCCCGGTGGATAAGTCCAGTACAGTCATGGCTATAATGCTGGCGATCATTTTCCTCGGAGAGACACTAAGCATCCCGGGCATCTTCGGTGTCGTCCTGATCCTCGTCGGAACAATTCTGATGATTGAGAAGAAGGATGTGAAAGGGATGGAGAGCAAAGGCTCCAGCTGGTTGCTATTTGCCATCGGTTCTGCCGTGTTCGCTGCACTCACATCCATCCTGGGAAAGATAGGGATGGAAGGGATAGATTCCAACCTCGGTACTGCAATACGTACGGTCGTGGTATTGGGGATGTCGTGGATAATGATCTACGTTTCCCATAAGCAGAGCAAGATTCACGGCATCAAGCGCAGGGACATGGCATTCATAATCCTCTCCGGTCTCGCCACCGGTGCATCGTGGATGTTCTTCTTCGGAGCGCTCCAGATGGGCCCGGCCAGTGTGATCATACCGATCGATAAGCTTAGCATCCTGGTGACAATAACGTTCTCATACATCGTTTTCAAGGAGAAGCTGACGAAGAAGAGTGCGATAGGCCTTGCCGGCGTTGTAGCTGGAACGCTTTTGCTGTTGCTGAAATAAAAATGTCAATATATCTCCACGGTTACTCTCAAACCGATGAGGCTGATCATTTACACCGGGAAGGGCGGAGTGGGAAAGACTTCCACGTCGGCTGCCACCGCTTATAGGCTTTCCAAACTGGGTTACCGCACGCTGCTAATGAGTACGGATTCAGCTCATTCTCTGGGCGACTCAATGGGCATCAATCTCGGAAGCGAGATCAAGACGATCTCAGAGAACTTCGATGCATTGGAGATCGACATCATCCACGAGATGAAGACCAAATGGTCTGACATCCAGTCATATGTCGCCGATTTCATGGTTTCCCAGGGGATGGGAAGCATCACAGCTGAGGAGATGGCGATCTTCCCAGGAATGGAGATGATCTCCGCATTGTTCTACGTCAATCAGTTCTACAGGGAGAACAGCTACGACGTAATTGTGATGGACACTGCCCCCACAGGAGAGACTCTGAGGCTTCTCAGTCTGCCCGAGGCCGCCAACTGGTATGTGATGAGATTCTACGGTACCTTCAAGAAGCTCATGGCATTGGCCCGTATGACCGTTGGTAAAGTATCCAACGTACCTCTCCCTTCGGCGGAGGTCATGGACACGGTCGAGATCCTGAAAGAGACATTCCAAAGCGTCAGTGAGATACTGGACGACCCGAAGTGCACCACAGTGAGACTGGTCCTGAATCCGGAGCAGATGGTCATCAAGGAGACCATGCGCGCATACACCTATCTCAGTCTGTACAACAGGAACGTGGAGATGCTTGTGGTCAACAAGCTCTATCCTGACGAGGTGTTGAACACCGATCTGTTCAAGCTCAAGAAGGAGGAGCAGACGGAACGTCTGGAGGAGATCCACAGGGCGTTCGATCCCATGGAGATCAAGTACTGCCACATGAGGAATGTCGAGCTCAGGGGACTGGAGATGCTGGATGCGATGGCCCAGGAGATCTACGGCGACGAGGATCCCACCAAGGTGTACTCTTCAGAGAGCCCGATGTCCTTCCGTACGGAGAACGGCGAGGATCACCTGGTCATGAAGATGCCTTTCGTGGAGGCCGCCGATGTCGAACTGTTCCGTGTGGATTCCACCTCTCTCATGGTCCATGTGGGAAGTCAGAAGCGCAACATCCATCTTCCTGATTCCCTGATCTCAGCAGAGATCCTAGGCGCAGATTTCATAGACGATGAACTCATTATCAAATTCAAGAGGGAATGACATGGTGACCGATAAGGACATCGACAGATTCGTCTCTGACAACAAGGAGCTCATCGAAAGGATGATGTCCATCCAGAAGGACAATGCCGAGCTGGCGAAGAGGAAGGGCGAGGAATTAATCGCCACCGTTTTCAGAGCATTTCTGGACCCCGATGTGCAGAGACATTTTATGGCATCAGGATTCGAGATCCTGGCCGGACTTACATCTCTGGTCCACGCGTCACCTACGCCCGATTTCATCAAGGATGCTGTCTCGGACTTCGATAAGAATCTGAGGGCGGCGGCATGCAGGACCAACGGGGATTGTTTGGTCAGGGCCAGGAAGATCAAGATAGCTGATACTGCAGAAGAGACCGTTGAGTGACATGGATATCGAAACAGTTCTGATGGGAAGGGCCTTCGTCAACGGAGAGCTCAAGTATACCGAGATAGGGATCAACGAAGGGAAGATCGTCGCAGTCGGAAGCTATGTGAGCGGCGGAGAGAGAAGGGTCGAACTGGGCACCAGTATGACCGTCCTTCCCGGTTTCGTGGACCCCCATGTGCATCTCAGGGATCCGGGGATGACGCAGAAGGAAGATTTCTCGACAGGGACCTTGGCTGCGGTGCATGCCGGAGTCACGACAGTCCTGGACATGCCCAATACCAAGCCTGCTGTCTACGACTTGGACACGCTGATAGACAAGAAGGCGCACATCAAAGGACGTTCCTATGTGGATTACGGATTGTTCGCAGCGATAACGCCGAACATCAACGCAGGCATGATGGCCAGATACGTCCCCGGTTTCAAGCTGTTCATGGGTTCGACGACCGGAAACATCCTTCTGAACGATGATGAGGAACTTGTCCCCGCAGTGGCGGATGCTTTGGCTACAGGAAAGCGCGTCAGCGTCCATGCGGAGGATGATTCGATGATACTGAAGGAACCTGAGAACTGTACAAGAGATCATCTCAGGAACCGTCCCGCGAAAGCGGAGCACAACGCCATCTCAAGATTGGCGAAGCATTTCTCAGGCAAGAAGATCAACATATGCCATATCACCACCCCAGAAGGATTGGATTTGGCTAGGAACGCCGGATTCACGACGGAGGTCACCATGCATCACATGATGTTCGAGGTTGACCGCAACAGCGATGCATTCTTCAAGGTCAATCCTCCGATACGCGACATCAACAACCGTGACGCACTCTACAAAATGTTTCTGGCAGGGGATATCACCATGTTCGGAACGGACCATGCCCCGCATACCCTGGCCGAGAAGAGCAAGGATTTCGATTCAGCACCGGGAGGGATGCCAGGGGTGGAGACCACCATGCCCATTGTCATGAACATGGTCCGCAAGGACACGATCCCGATCTCACAGGCCGTCAGGATGGGTTCCGCAGCACCCGGACAGGCATTCTCCTTGCCTAAAGGCGAGATAAAGGTCGGCAACGATGCCGATTTCTGCATCTTCGACATGAGGAAGGTCACCAGGATCGATCCGAAGGCGCTTCACAGCAAATGCGGTCACACCCAGTATGCGGGAATGGAGGCCATCTTCCCCGATAAGGTAATAATAAGGGGCGAGGTACAGGTGGACGGTTACGAATTCTGCGGAGAATGCAGAGGAGAGGATATGTTTGCCTGAATACGAGGTCGATTATTCGGAGGTAATGGGAAAGCTTGTCTCATGTCCTGAGGAGTGCGGTATGTGCTGCCTCTGTCAGCCGGAGGTACTCCCGGAGGAGCGCCCGTTCTTCAAGAAGAATTACCCCCAGTTCCTCGTAAGGACCAAAGGTCCTCAGCCATACAACGCCCTCGCTCTGAAGAAGGGCTGCGGTTCCTGCGTCTTCCTTGAGAACAGGAGATGCAAGGTCTACGACCACAGGACAGCCTACTGCAGACAGTTCCCATACCACCTCTATGCAAGCGACAAAATCAAGGTCGAACTGGACCTCTCATGCAGAGGTGCCTGGTACGGAAAGGGCAACGATGCCGTGGCAGAGGCGAAGGCGCTCGTCAAGGCCGCCGAAGGAAGGATAGCGGAGGCGCTGGCGGAATCCAAGGAGGTCTATCGCGAATTCTTCTCCAACTGCAAGGAGGCAGGGGTCTACCAGGATCCCTCGATGCTCCGTATGACAGTCTCCGAGAACGCATCGATGTTCTCCAGCTTAGGGTACCTGAGCCGTATCATGGACATGTCCACGGTGGAACCCATCATGGCATTGGCAGGCATCCGTCCAGAGACTCAGCTCGACATGCCGTCGCTGGAAGAGGCCGGACGCGACCTCGCTATGGACTCCATGTCATCCAACGATCCTCTGAGTGTGCCTGTGTACTGCGACAAGGATTGGAATTGGAACATGTTCATGGCCCAGAACGGAAAGATAGAGTGGAAGGTCATGGATGATGAGGGGGATATGCACCAGAAAGGTTCCGTCGATGCGGATGCGATCACCCTCAGGCTGCCCGATCCCGAGGGCACCAAGGTCCTGATCGATTACGTCAACACCCTCAACCAGAGGGACAGCTTCATGGGAAGCGTCTTCTCCATCATGGACCTCAACGGGTACGAGGACGACATGACCAACTCCTACTTCGGCAGCATGGCTGTCACCGTCATGGATCTGTTATGGAGGATGTCTATGCTCGACCATTTCATGGGAACGGGTGTAGGGGCCGAGGGTGTAAGAGAAGCGATCATCTTCTACGACATGGATCGTTTGGACGCACCCACGATTGGTGCGTTTATCTAAACTGATGTCACCCTTTATTAGCGAGCGATTAGATTCTCTCTCATGGATGGTCCAGCAGCCAATGCGCGTTTCGCTTCACCCGACGTTCTGAAAGGTGTCATAATAGTCCTCATCGTCCTGGTGCACATCGTGCTGCTGAGCAACACTTCAAGCGAAGAAGGCAGGTCGCAGCCTCTCGTTCTTCAGATCCTCTACCTAGGTCTGATGGCGTTCTTCCTGCTTTCAGGATACTTCTACAGACCTGGCAGGAGCATAACTGAGAACATCAAGAAACGTGCCATTCAGCTTCTGGTAGCGCTCGTCATCTGTTCCGTCGCATTGCCTGTCATAACCTATTGCTGGCTGGCGCTGATGGGGCAACCATCCGACATCTCGGACATATTCGATGCGTTCATAAAATCCATGTACCTGAACGACCTCTTCGAGAAGCCTGGTATGAATCTTTCCTACGTTGCATGCTGCACATGTGTCGGTTACTATTATCCATGGGCGATGATGGGCGGGTTCCTGATATTCTACACTATTGCGAATTATGTGATGGACGACTATCGGAAGATCGCCGCCGCCATCGTCGCTCTGATGGGTGTGACCGCATTGATCATTCTGTTCTGGGATGTCAAGATGCCGTTCCAGGTCCACCTGGCGCCCATAGCAGCATGTTTCATGCTGATAGGAGCTACTTTGGCCAAGGTCAATCTTCTGGAGAGGGTAGAATCCTTGGAATGGAGGTCAGGAAGATACTGGCTGCCGTTAGTGGTATGCCTGATTGTGGGTGTAGGTCTGTGCTTCATCTTCCCTCCGGGAGTAAAGTTTGATTACCTCGAGTTTGGAGAGCACGGTGTATGGTCGATGTTCCCATATGTGGTCGAAGCCGTTTGCATGTTCGTAGTATACCTCTATCTGGCCAAGCTGTTCTCGAAGATCCCTGTTCTGTCAAAGATGTTCGGTATCGCAGGGCAGCACAGCCTGGGGGTCCTGCTCCTGCACGGATTCGTTGCGACCATGATCTTCGCTCCGTTCTTCGTCATCCCTACGACGAGCTGGTTCCCTACGGACCTGACCATGGTGCAGAGGGTCATAGTGGCATTCGCAACGCTTATACTGTGCATCGTCATCTGCAGGTACGGTCTCAAAGTGGTCAGCGGGGTACGCGGAAAGGAAGCTGAGAACTGAATCAGGCTGTGATCGCAAGGTTTAGGTCGAACCGCTACCTTAAAATATACTTTGTTTATAGCCTCAAAAAGTATCACCCACGGTAGACTCTATCGTGACGGTGTGTTCGTCCCTAGA
>JAEEGK010002084.1_pt1 | contig 50017 bp, 30 predicted proteins | sample 8958771 | NCBI WGS metagenome assembly JAEEGK01 (sample SAMN16246547, study PRJNA631951) | gut metagenome | biome: gut microbiome; feature: rumen; material: SC-attached | host: Bos | place: Iran: Karaj | collected 2018-10 | reverse complement strand
CTTTTTCCAAATATTGAATAAATTTGTAATAGCAATAAAAGGAAGAATAATATATTTTCATAATTAAATCTTTAGAACTTCATAATATTAAGAATTTAACTTATGATTATATATTTTTCTCATTTTTAAAATTTAATAATTATTTTTATTTATTTTCTAAAATAATGTTCAAAAAAAATACTTTTTTTAAATATTAAGTTAAAAAAGTAATTATTTAAAAATATTTATAATAAAATTATTACTTATTTTTCTTCAAAATTAAATATTAAAAAAAAAATAAAAAAAGTCCACTTTCAAATTTTATATAAATTAAAAAAAATATTAAAAAAAATGTTTAGTAACAGTTCAAAATTACCAAATAATATAACATACACTCAAATAGCAAATGTAAATGATGATGAATTTTTATTTTGTATAGATTTCCCAAAATTTGATTTTGATTTTTGTTGTGGATGTTCATTAAGAACAGGAGTATTAATGATAGGTTTATTTTTTATATTATGTGGAATAGGATCATTAATAAATGTAATAACATCAGGAACATTAATAGAATATTATATGACAATAACAATGTTAATAATATATTCATTAGCATTTATTTTCCTTATTTTATCAGGATTCATTTATAATTATTATCTTGCTTATATTGCATATATGATTTATATTATTATTTTATTTTTAAATTTATTTGAAATTTTCTCAATGACTATTCTTATTTTTTTAGGCTTTTATACTCCCTCTGGTTCTGAAAGTAGAATTGTTAAAGGAATTGGATTTTTATTAGTTGGAATGTTATTAACTTGCTTATATTTATATTGTTTATGGATTATTTACTGCTATATGATTCATCTTAAATATGAAAGAATTAATTTAGTTATTGGAGATTATAATAATTCAAACAATCAAAATTCAGATAATTTAGCTGGGATGAATATTAATGAAAATAATTATAATTTAATTTAAAATTTATATATTATTTTTTTTTTGATTTTTTTATATTTGAGTTTTCTTTTTCATTGTATAATTTTTTGTTATGATAATATTATTTTAATATTTTTTTACTTTATTTATATCAGAATAAAAAAATAAAAATTAATTTCAAATATCCAAAAAATAAAAAAAAGGAAATTAAAAATTTAAGAAAAAAAGTAAAAAATTCTTTTTAAATAAAAAAAAAAAATTTAAAAAATCATATAAAAAACTTAATGAGCATTATCACTTTTCCATTTATTAACAAATGATTCCATATTATCAAGATCAGTTTTCAAAGCATCATTAACATCATAAAATTTCAAATAATGTTGAGCAACATTAGAGGAATAACTTTTAACATCCTTTAAAGGAAGTTCAGGATTACTTTTTAAAATATCAACAACTTTACCAAAAGCATCTTCTAAATTTTCTAAATGAGGAATTCTTTTTTTTATCCATTCTGGATCAACGTCATTTAAATTTAAATTTCCTACTTGTTTTGTTGGGTCATCTAAATATTCTTTTAATTCTTTTCTTTCTTCTGGTAATTTATTTATTCTTCCTTCAAATATTTGTATTATTTCATTTATGTCTTTTGCATTGTTTATTTCCTCGTCTACTGGACGTCCTCCACAACAGGCTCCCATTTTTTTATAACTGTTTTATATATTTATTTTATTTATATTTATTTTTTTATATTCTATTTTTTTTATTTATATTATATTTATTTTATTTTTTTGTTTTTTTTTTTTTGGTTTTTTTTTAAGTTTTTATTTGATTTGTCTATTAATTTTTTAATGTATGATTTAATATATATAATGGTTTATTTAAATGAAAAGTTTTTAAAAGAAAAAATTTGTGATTTTATTTTTTTTAAATATTTTAATTAAGTAAATAAGAATCAATTCTTTCTCCTTCTAAAATAAATTCTCTTTCTTTTTCATTTTTTCCATATAAAGCATAAGAAGCTAAAGAAAGGAAAATCATAATAAAAATAAAATAAAGAAGAGCATAGAAAAAACTAAATTGAGTATAATTATTATTATTATTAATATTATTTTTATTAATTTTTAATAAATTAGTTTTCATATTTGTAGTATCATCAATATAATCAGCTTCTCTTAATAAAAAATCATCAAAAGGTCTATTATCATCATCTTCTTCTTCATCTTCAAAATTAGTTAAATTTGTGATTAAATGAGAATTAGAATTTGATTTTTTACTTTTTGTTATTTTTGATAATTCTTTATCTATTTTTTTTTCTTCTTTTGTTTTTTTTTCTCTTTCTTTTAAATTTCTTAATGTTGAATCTGAAAATAAATTTGACATTTCTTCTTCTGTTTTTTGTGTCTTTATTATATAATTTTTTTCTTCTGTTTTTTTTGATTTTTTACCTTTTTTTTCATTATGTCTTTCTTCCTTTTTATGAGGATGATCTTTATTTTCTATAAATGTTATTGTTATTAGTATTAATAAGAATGATAATGTTGAAAGGGATTTCATTTTTTATTTAATTATTTTAGAATTGTAGAAATTTATTTTATCTATTTAAAAATATATTTATTGAGAAAAAAAATTCTTTGAAAAAAGGAGTAGACTATGATATAAAAGAGTAAGAATTTGAAAGATGAATAAAAAACAAGCATTAAAAATAAAAGACTATTATTTTATTTATTTATTAAAAGAAATAACACCAAAAAATGTTCAATAAGAAGTATATAAAATTATCATAAATATTTAAATTAAGTTTTTTTGAATTTATAAATCATTTTTAAGAATTAAACTTAATTTTAAAGTGGTAAAATTATTATCATATAACCAACTACAAATATTTTGAGTTAAATCAATAGATTCTTCCTTACGAAAACCAAAAGTTAATTTATCACATTCTAAAAAATCATTAATATATCCATTACAAAAATGAGGAATTTCTTCAGCAGGGTAACAAGCAGTATAATCAGGTTCATTTTTATAAAATTTATATTGAAGATAATATTCATTTTCATTCTCTTCATTTCCATTTTTATTTTTAGAAATATTAATATATTCCCTAAATAAAGTTATAAAACTTATTAATCTAACAAAATAAAATGGATTAACATATAATGACATTTTATTTAAAAAATGCATAAAAACAACATCACATATTTCATTTTCATTAATGTTTTTTACAGTTCTATCATGTTTACTTAATAAAAATATTCCTAAAAAAGGATGTTCATAAACTTTATCATATTTATTCATTTTTTTTCTTAAATTTCTTTCTCTAATTATTATTTCATTATTATTATAAATAATATTAAAAGCATCTTTAATACAATTTTCAAAATCATAAATTTCTGTAATTCCAGTTCTTCCTTCTTTTAAATAATAAGATAAATTTAATGGATTATATTTTATTCTTTCTTTATAAAAATTTTCTATATTTTTTTTTGGTCTTCCTCTTCTTCTATCGCTTATATAATGAGAATGATGTTTTTGTTTATAATGTGTATATAATGCTGGATAAGACAAATAACATTTATTACATATTTTACATGAAAAATTTCTACCTTCAAAATCATCTTTTGTTCTTCTTTTTGTTTTAATTTTTTCATTTGATTCATTTTTTAATATTTGATTATTTAAATTTTGTTTTTGTAATGTTAGAGGAATATTCATATTTAATATATTTTGATAATGAATATTTGCATCAATTATACTTTGATTAATTGATTCCATTTCTTTTTATTGTATAATTATCAAATATTTAAATAATATTTTATTAAATAATATTTTATTGAGAAGATAAATTATAAAAGTTTTAATAATTAAATTAATATAATTTCAAAAAAAAATGAAGAAAAATGATTTATTAATTTCTGAAAAAATAAAAGGAATAATGACAATATCTTCAATAAATATACCACATAAAATAAAAGTTCAATTAGAATTCACTGAGCATTATTTAATAATTAAATTTTTAGATTTAAAAAACAAAATTAAAGAAGCTGTTGAGAAAATCTTTTTTCCATTATATAAAAAAACTTCAAATATCTATTTCTTAAATTATACTCTTTTAAAAATGATAAGTCCAGTTGATTTGAGTGGATTAAAAATTTCAATGATCAATCCAAAATCCAATTTTACTTTTACTTTAACAATTAAAAACTTAGAAATAATTGGTATGTTATTTAATAAAAAATTAAGTTTTGAAGGATTAAATTCAATAAATAGAAAATTAATAAATTTAATTAATTTAGAAATAAAACATTTAATAGGTCAATTTCTTTATTTATTTACTTTATTAAGAGATTGTTTGGATCCTAAAAAATGTGAAAATCCAACAATTGAAGATATACTTTTTAAATCTTATATTACTGGAAAAAATTATTATGAAAAATATATATTTGAATTAAAGAAGAATACGAAAATAAAAAAAGAAATGAAAAAATTAGTACTTGAAAAAATTGATAAATTAAATAAAATGAAAAGATATAATTTAAATAATTATGGTAAATCAACAGAAAGTGAAGAAGAAGATAATTATGAAAATGCAATTAGAATTGAAAATTTAAATGATTTAAATAATGAAGAATTAAATAATAATTTAGAAAAAAATTATGATTTTAGTTCTTTTGATTCATTAATAAATGAATTTAAATATAGAACTTCAGTGAATATAGAAGAAAGTATAATTTTATTTTTTAAAATTGTAAGTATTGATAGAACGCAAATAAATATGAGATTTCAAGATACAAAATCAATATCTATAAATTTAAAAAATTTAAATGAAAAAGAAAAAAGAATAAAAGGAAATATGCCTTCATTAGTAATAAATAAATATATTCCTTCTCCAGGAAATATAAGTGCTAATATTCCTAGAAAAAAAACTATGAATTTATTTGATAATAAAAATTATAATATTGATATAAAGAAAATTAATATTAATTATATTAACGAAAATTTTTCTGAATCTACTAAAAATACAAGTGATAAAAAAACTTTATTAGATGATATAAATCAAAATAATAAAAATAATGGAAGTGATTTATTAGAAACTCCAAAATTTTGTTTTAAAAAAAATCAAAGTACAAATAATTCTTTAAATGATAATTTAAGTATGAATGAAGTTTATAAATTAATTGAAGAATGTTCTAAAAATCATACTTTTCTTCAACCTTATGAAACTTTTAATATATTTTTTAATACTACTGAAATTATTCATAGAAAATTTTTTGAAATTTTCTTCGATGAATTTATTGGGAAAATATTCTATTATGAAAAAGATAAAGATAATTTAATAAAATTAGATTCTTTATATAATATTTTTTTATATTTAAGAGGTTTAAAAAATATTTTATTTGTTGAAAAAAATAGAATTTATTTTTCAAATGTATTTTTTATGGATGATGATGATGAATAAATTAATTAGAACGAATATAAATATTATTTTAAAATTTTTCGAGTTCTTAATTTTTAATTTATATATATATAAATCTTTTAATGAAATAATTTATATTTTTATTTCATTAGAATAAATCCAAAATCATAGAATAATTAAAATAAAAATGTTTAAAAGGTATTAAAAAATTATCTTTAAAATAAAGGGAATACTTAATCAGAATTTTTTAAATCGTTTTTTTTTAATTAATTATCTATAGTTTATCATTAATTTCTTCAATAGGATAATTTTAAAATATATAAATTTAATTATTTGTAATCATAAAAAAATTATCAAATTTAAGTTTTAATATAAATTGCTTCTTCATGTTCAAATAATATTTAATTCTAAAAATTAATTAATCACCAAAAAAAAGAAAAATAAAATTCATTTATAAATATTCTAAAACATTATGATTATATAAATATATAATTAAAATTGAATTTTGAATAGAAAAATAAATAACAAAAAAAAAATAATAATTACTTTCAATAAACAATTTATTTTTATATTTTATATATTAATTTTTATTTATAGAATAACAAAAGTTAGAAATTTAATTTTTTTTTTCAATATGAAAGGAAACAACATGAAAGGAAAAACATTTTTTTCATGGAATACTTTTAATATAGAATTAGAAAGATTTTTTTCAGAATTTAGAAATATATTTAATTTTATGTCAAGAAATAAACATTTATTTTCTGTAGAAAGAATTTCTATACCTCAATTAAATTTAGAAATAGGACATTTAATTAAATTAAAATGTTTTCCTTATTATCAAGTAATTATAAGTGATAAGATTGAAGAAAATTCATCTTTTATTAAAAAAATTAATAGATTATTTATTGTTTATAATAATGAAAAAAGTACTTTATTTTTTCAATTAAAATATACTATTTATGATAATACTTGTGAAAATAATATATTTGTTGAATTTGATTCAAATATTTTTCCAAATTTATATAATGAAAAACAACAAATAAAATTATTTAAAGATTTTATTAATTTTACAAAACAACCTTTTTTTAATTATTTTAATGAATTGTCTGTTAAGAAAAAAACAAAAATAATTAATTTTATATTAGAATCAATTATTATAAATACTTCTTTTTATAAATTATTTAATTATTTAAAGAATATTGAAAATATAGTTAAAATCCATTATTTACATTTTAAATGGATATTTAAAAAAGAAAAAGAAATAGAAATTTATAATCAAGATACTAAAAATACAATATTATTTTCTATTAATGGAATAAAAAAAATAAATGAAGAATGTTATGATTTTGAAATTCAAAAATCAATAAAAAAAAAAGATAATATTGGAATCTCATATATTACACATATTATTATTAATCCTATTTCAAAGAATTTATGCTGGTTATGTTTGAATTATCCTACTCCTTATAAAATTTGTAAATCTGAAATACAAAATATTTCTTCTTTTTGTAAATTTTTCGTAAAAAAAATAAAATTAATTTTAGAAAATTCTTTCTAAAAATATTTAATTATTTAATTATTCCTTTTTTAGAATAAAAAAGATGATATAAATATAATAATAGGTAATCTATTCTTATTGTTATTTCAAAATAAGAATAATAAAAAATAATAGTTTAATTCAATATTTATAAAAAGTTTATTGTTAAAATTCTATTTTAAAATATTTTTCTTATATATATAATTATTATAAATAGATTTTTTGTAAATTTTATTTTTATTTTCAATAATTATTATAAATTAACTAGTATCCATATAATAGTTAATTCATATAATAGATGCTATAAAAATTTTATATAACTTTTTCCCTTTTAATTATATGGAAAAACAATTACTAAACATATTCCTAATATTTTATCTTCCAAATTTAGAAATTTGAAAGTTTATAACCTAATAAAATATAATATAGTGAAAATACTTTATATAAAAAATTTATCAATTTCTTTTTTTGATAATATAGTTTATTAAATAAATAAATTACTCTTTATTTTTATAATAATAGATTTTTTACTAAAATAATTATTCTAATGGAATATTACTCGATAAATAAGACCAAATTTCAACTCCATCAGTAACAGAAGGTTGAAAAGAATTAGAAAATTCTCTTAAATTATTTACATAACTTTTTTCAAATTCATTTATTAATTCTTTAAAATTAATATAATTTTGATAATAATAAGATTGAATTAAATCTTTTATATTTTTTAATTCCTCAGTTTCTTTATAACACATTTTTTCAAAAGCATATTTTTTATCTTTATATAATAAATTATTATCAATATTTTCAAAAGGATTTAATTCAAAATTTTTAACATCCAATTTTTGATAAAGAGTTTCTTTTTTTAAATTCAATTTATTATTTCTATTTATATAATCACTTTTCATATATTCTTGTTTATCTAATAATTGAGAATAATTGTCACTTTTTCCTTTAATTTCTCTGAAAAAACTTTTAACAATATCTTTAATAACAATTACTTCATTCATTAAAATTCTTTTCCAATTTTTAAAAAAAGTTTCATATTGTAAATAAACATTACTAATATTATCATTTAATTTAACTTTTTGACTAAATGAATAAATATTATTAAAAGATTTTTCAACTTCTTCTAAATTAATACAAGCAGAAATAATATTAGAATTAAATTTATATAAATTAGATTGAATATTTTGAATAATTTCATTTTGATATTTAATATAATTATTAATATTAGTAAAATAATTATTTGTATTTTCTAATTTTTCAAAATCAACTAATTTAATTTTTCCATCTAAAGTTTTCATTTGAGTAACATTCTTAGGAATTAAAGAATTAATATTAAAATTTTTTTTTTCTTGTTCAAAAAGATTTCTTTCAGCACAAGATAAAAAAGAAGATAAAATTTCAGTAGATTTAAATTTTGCATTTTTTAATATATCATTTAAAAATTTTTGTAATCCTTTTTGTCTTTTTTCAATAAAATTTTTTTCAAATCTTTTATTAGTCATTTTTTTCTTTGGTAAATAAGGTAAAACTTCCATAGGAAAAATAGCATTTAAAGTATCTCTTAACCAAATAAAATCAGAATATCTTCTTTGAACAATCCAATTAAATTCTTCTGTAATAATATCATATATAACATAAGAAGGTTTAAAATAAGAATCATTTATAATTTTCGGTTTTTCAATTTTTGCAATAATATTAATATTATTTAATTTAGATTTTAGAATTATATCACACTTAGTTTCTTTTGTATTATTATTAATTTCATTCTCATAATTTTCAGTGTTTATTTCTTGTAAATTTAAACTATAATCTATTTTAATAAGAGGATTTTTAGGTAAATTTATATTTGGCATTGTAGGAGTTTTACTTTTTATATAATCAATTACTCCTGAAGCTGTTGTATTTATTCTTTGAATGAAAGTTGGATTTTGTTCAGGGTAATTTGGATTAAAATTTGTTTGATTATATATATTTTGATCTTGTTGATTATTTAATGGATCGTTTGTTTGAGGATTATATGATTGGGAATTTATATTATCTTCTTTTGAATCTTGAGCATTGTTTTCTTGCATTTTTTTCTGATTGTTATATTATTTTAATTTTTTATTTATGATATTTATATTTATTTATATTTCTTTTTTTAATTTTTTTCTATTAAATTGTTGTATTACTTGGAAAAATTATTAATTTAAATTTTGGATTCTATAAATAAAATAAAAGCTAATAATAATATTTGTTGTTTTTGAAATATATGTCATAATAAAATAAATAATGGTTTTATTATTATAATTGTTCTATGATCTTTTTATATTTTTTTTTGTAAATGTTATAAAGATATTATTATAATCATACTCAAGCAAGAAAATCACATTACCTGGGAATTTAAAACCTCCTCTAATAAAATAAAAAGAAATTATTAATTAATTTATTGTTAAATAAAGATTAAATTTTAGTAATGCTCAAAGTTTAAATAGAAATAATTTAATTTATATTAGAAGATTAAGTAGAAATTCTTCTAATTATTTCATTTTTTTCCAAAGAACAAATAATAATGGAAAAATTGAATAGAACATTAAATAGAAATAATTCTAATAATCGCATTTTTCCACAAAGAAAAATTACTTTTAATAATCAAAACAATTATTTGATAATAATAATAACAAATAAAGCAACATATGAAATATTATATTCAAATTTAATAATAAAAAAGTAAAAAAAAAACAAATTTAAAATATATATATATATTTAACAAAAAATAATTTAATCTTCTTCAATTTCAACATTGTCAATTTCACTATCATCATCAATTTCAATTTTTTTGAATAAACCAACAATACAAGAAGCATTAAATTCTTTACATAAAATATCATAAATAGGAATTCTTCTATAACCTTCTTTAGCCATACAAAAAGGAATACAAGATCTTGCTAAAATCTTTCCATTATATTTTATTTTAATCATTAAACCTGATAAATCTTTTTCATAAACCTTAAATACCATTTCTTTATTATCTTCTATTTTAGTAAAAATAAAACCATCTTTTAATTTAAAAGTATATTTAATATTATTTTCTTCATCTTCTCTTGAACCAAGAATATAAACTTCTAAAGTAAAAGGTTTTTTTTGATTAATTTTTTCTTCTTTTTCTTCTATTAATTTAGACAAAGCAAAAATTGAAATAATATGTAATGAAACTTTAAAATAAGGTTTTTGATAATCTTCAATTTCATCATATCCATATAATAATTTATAAGGTTTTAAAACATAACCTACATTATTATTTTGTAAAAAAAATATTTTATCATATAAAGTATAATCATCTTCAATAGCTTGAATATTTAAAGCACAAACATTTGCTCCTAATAACCACCATTTAATAATATTATAATTTGAAGAATCAAAATTTTGAGGATAAACCTTAATTAAAGAGTTTTTAGAAAAATTAATCATTTTAATTCTTTTTTCTAATGTTGAACTATATGAATCACATTTATTACATTTTAAAGTTACCATTTCCCAAGGTTGATAATTCATTTTTTCAATTTGTTCAAAATAAAATTTTGTTCCATTTATTCCTCTTATTTTATCTAATGTTTCTACAATATCTTCATTTTCATTTTCTTCATCGACATCCTTTATATTTAATGTATTATTTTGTTCTAACATATGCTTTAATAAAGGTTTATTTGTATTTTCATTTAAAATTAATATACTTGTTTTTTTCTTCATTGCTTTTAAAAAACTTGTTTTAAAATATACTGTTGATTTCCTTAGTAAATTATTATTTCTTTTGAAATTTGAATCTGTTGATTGTTTTCTTTTTTTTTTTTTTCTTTTTATTGGATTTTTAATTAAATCTTCAGAAATTCTTGGTCCACCGCATTTAACTAAAAATTTTTTTTTTAATTCTGATAAATTAGGTAAATATTCAGGAATATTATCTTGAGGGAAAATATATAAATCACCTAATATATCCTTTAATAAATCAACAAGAGCATTTTGATGTTTTTTATCTAAATGATTTTCAATACATAATATAACAGGTAAATCAGAACTAATAAATGAATTTTCTTTTAATTCATTTAATATATCTTTAGCATTAATTTTTTCTACAAAAGTATAACCATGAGTAATAACAATATTATTTCCATCTCCATTATAACAATCTAATTCAACTAATCTATAATTATTTAATACTGCATGACTATACATTTTTGCAGTTGATTTTCCATGAAGTTGATGCCCAGTTAAATATGTATTATGTGTTGAATTTATGAAATAATCTGTTAAGGGATGATCTAAATCTAAATCTTCTTGTAAATTAGTGTATATTGAATTATATTCTGAATTTAACATTATTCCAAATTCTTTTAAATTCATTTGAAAATAAAATTTATCACGTACACTTAATAATGTTTCATTAAATTCTTTTTCTATTTCATAAATATTTTTTTTATATAAATTTAAATCATTTTCTGCGTATTTATAATCTAATAATTTAAATAATTCATTTTTTTCATTTTTAGTAATATTTCTTTTAAATTTAATAATCATATTAGCAGCTTCGAATAAATTAATAGGTTCTTTTTGAACTTCTTTAAAGAATTTCATAATACCATAAATACTAATAAATCTTTCATCATTAATTTCTTCAGAATATTCATTGAATATATTAGTAAATTCACCTCCAGTAGTTAAACTTCTATAATAATCTAATATTTCATTATATTGTATTTTTCCATCTTTATTAGTATCAATTTCATAAATTAAATCATTTCTTGGATTTAAACCTAGTTCTTCTGCAAGTTGTTCAAATTCTTCTTTATCTAAATAATTATTAAAGTCTTTATCATATTTTCTCCATAAATCATCTATATATGCTTCTACATTATCTTCTACTCCTATTGATTTCATTGAATATAAAAATATTCCTTTTAGTATTTTAATTAAATCTTCTTGGGATTCAAATAAGAAATCATATGTTATTTTATGAAGAAATAATTGCATTACTCTGTTTTGTTTTTGTTTTTTACAATTCATTAAATTTTTGGAATTTGGATTAAATGTTATTCTTTCTATTAATTCTAATTTAATATTATTTATTGAATCGTTTGATTTTGTTGCAAAAGATAATATATTTCTTTTTGAGTCATTTAAATATAAAATTCCTTTTTTTATATTTCCTTTTGTTACAGAATAACAATTGACTCCATATATTAAGGAATTTATTGCATTTGTTTCTGATATATCTATTGAATTCTTTTCTTCTAAATAATCCTTTAAATCAGAAATATAAGTTTTAATAGTCAATGAAGATTTTGTTTTTCTTAAATTTTGAGCTAACATTTTTTTCTGATTTAATAATTAATCATTTTTTTAGAAACGTATATAAAATATTTTTTATTTTTATATTATTTAATTACGTCATTTAAAGTTTATTACAGTGAATTCTTTTTTTTTTAATTATTTTAATTCAATTTTATTCATTTGTTTTCTTTATTTTATTTAATTCTGATGTGTATTGTTAATGAAAACATTGTTTTATTTTAAAATTAAATTCATTTTTTTAATTTATCCTTATTTAAAAAAAAATAAATATTTTATGAAAAATGAAAAAAAGCAAAAAAAAACAAAAAATTTAAATAATACAATGAATAAAAAATTACAAAATAAAAGTTTAACTCCAAAAAATGTATGTGAAAAAAAAAATTTATCTCCTTTAATTAAAGAAAAGAAATTTTCAAAATTATCTCAAAATAACAACCAATTAATTATTTTTAAATCAAATGAAAACAAAACAACTTTTATTGAAAATGAAAAAAACAAATTAGAGAAAAAAAAATTAAAGGTACATAAAACTCCATTAATATGGTCAAAAAAACCTATATATAGAAATAAAAAAGAAGATTTAATAGAATTAAATAATAATAAATTATATATGAATACAGAAATAAATTCTCATAAAAGAAATATTGAAATTAAAGAAACTTTAACTCCTACAAATTATCCTAAATTTATTAATAAATCATTTTCAAAGGAAATAAATAAATTAAATAATACTCAAAAAAATAAAACAATATCTATGAAAAATGATTTAATTTGTTTTCACAGAAAAGAAAATTCAAATATTGAATTATCAAAATTTAAAAAAGATCATTTAAAAGAAAAAGTTAAATTAAGAGAAAATTCTTTAAGAATTAAAAGTACATTAAGCCCAATAAGTTATAATAAAGAATTATCAAAAATAAAAGATAATAATCTTATTTTAAGTCAATTTCCAAATAAACATATTATAAATAATATAAATTTAAATAAACCAAAAACTCCAAAAATTTCAACAAATTCAACAAATAGAAAAAATGACTCAAAAAAAAATAAAAAAAATTCTCCAAAAAAAAATGAATCTACAAATAAACATTTAAATAGTAATAATCTTATTAATAAAAATAATAATAATAATAATGATAATAATAATTTAAATAATTCAGTTTATACAATTAATAATACAATTGAATCAGTGAATTTAATAAATTGTTCAATAAGTTACTCAAAAATAGAAGATTCAGATGTATTTGAATATGAGAAAGAAAAACCAAAACTTTTAACAAAAGAAGAAAAATTAATTTATGGAAACAGAGAACCAAAAGGTTTTAAAAAAATAAAATTATTAGGAAAAGGCGGATGTGGAATAGTATGGTTAATGTTAGATAAAAATAAAAACCAATTTGCAATAAAACAAATACCAAAAAAGATTAAATTAAATTCTCAAATAGCAAAAAGAGAAATAGAAATAATAAATTATATCCAAAAAAATTCAGAAAATGAAGCAATGGTATATTTATATAATTATATAGAAGATAATAATGATATATGGATTATTTGTGAAAAAGGAGGACATAATTTATCAGATTTATGTTTAAAAATAAAAGGAGAATTTTTAGGAACAGAAAGAATATATTTAATTAAAAAAGGTCATTTTTTAATTAAATTAACTAATGATATATCTCAATTAAAATTATTTATAAGAACAATGTTAAAATTTATATATAATTTAAGTATAAATAATATAGTTCATGGAGATATAAAACCAGATAATATATTAATAGAATATAATAAAGAAGATTATTCAATAAGAAAAATAAAAGTAATAGATTTTGGAAGTGCTTATTTTTTAAATAATCCAATTAATTTTTCTTCAAATACTCCAGAATATATTTCTCCAGAAATAACAGAATTATTAGAATTAAATAACAGTTCAAAAGATATAATTTTATTTTTAAAAAAATTAATTAATTATTCTTATTGTATTGATATTTGGAGTCTTGGAGTTACTATTATTGAAATTATAACTGCTTGTCCTTTATGGATGAGTTATAAAGCTAAAGTTATTATTAGAGGGAAATCAATTTTTAAATTTGGTTTATTTGGAGTTAAAGGAAGAGATGGAGGAAAAATTTATCATATTCAAAAAGATTTAAATAAAAAATTAAAAAAAATAATGAAAGATTCCCTAATTAATGATATTAATGATAGAAATTGTTTAGAAGATTTATTATGTAAAATGCTTATTGTTGATTATAAAAAAAGAATTAATCCTATTGATGCTTTGAAACATCCTTTTTTAAATGAAGAAAAAAAAGAAAATTAAAATATTTTAATGTTTTATTTTATATATCTTTATATATATATAAATAATTTTTTTTTTACTTTTTTTTGAATAACAAATTAATTATAATTATATATTAATATTTTAGTTAAAAATAAATTTTAGAATATTTTTTATTTAAAGCTTCAAAATAAATTAAAATAAGATATAAATTTAAATTATTTGTTTATGATTTTATTAAATGGTTTTTTAAATAAAATATGGAAACAGAAAGAATAAGAAATAAATATATTAAGCAATTAAAAACTCAGAAGAAAAGTTCTCAAAATTCTCCATCAAAAAAAGAAAAAGAATCTTTAAAAAATAATATAAATATATCAAATAATAAATCAAAAGAAAAAAATATAAGTAATTCTCCTTCTCAAAAATCAATAAAAGACAATAAATCAATAATAAAAAAAAATTACCTTCATTCATTATTAAAATCTTCAAGTACATCAAATGTAAGAGAAACAATAAAAACATCATTTCAAAAACCAAAAGAAGAAGAAAAAAAAATTGAAAATTTGAAAAAAAATCCTTTTCAAAATTCATTTATAAATATAAGATCATCAATAAATAATAATGATAAATTGAAAAATTCAAATACAATAAATTCTAAAGGAATTAACAATATAAAAAAAACAAGAAAAGTAATAAATAATTCATTTGATAATATATTAGAAAAAGAAAAAGCAGAAAAACCAGCAAAAACAAAAAAAGATTTAAATACTCATCCTTTTTTATCAAGATTATCTTTAAATAATATGGAAATTGTTCAAGAAAAAATTGAAAATGAAGAAATTGAAGAAATAATTAGCACAACAACTTCAAATTCAAATACTCCTTTAAAAGATAATAAAGAGAATATATTTGAAAGATTTTTAAATAATGAAAATGGTATAATAAAAAAGAGAATTTTTGATAAAAAAAAAATTATTAAAAAACCTATTGCTAATCCTACTAAAATTATTACTAGAATTTATACTGAAGCTAATCCTGTTAAAGCTAGATTTTTTAATTCTTTTGATTATGGAAGTAATTTTTTTATTAATAATCAAAATAAAAATAATTTAAGTGTAGAAAATAAAAATGATTATGTTAATACACAAGATTTATTTATTTTTGAAGGAAAGTTTAAATTAATTGAAAGATATATTAAAGAAAATAAAATTAGATTAATAAATAAAACTAGTTTTGAATGGTTTAATTATTATTTTAATTGTAGTTTAAAAGGTAATTTAACTCAATTTTTTAATGATATTAAAATTAAAAGAATTATTGAAGATTCAAATACTTTATCTTTAATTTCTATGTTATTAATTTATGATCTTTCTTTTAAAAATGATTATTTTGCTTTTAGTTTAAATGCTATTAAAAATTTATTCCAATTAAGTTTTAAAAATTATATGTTAATATGGGAAAATTTTTTAACAAATATTCAAACACATTTGATTAATGACAATTGGGTAATAAAAATAAATTCAATTTCATTAGAAGATATTTCAGACAAAGAAAACATTATAAATGAAATAGATAAAAATGTCGATCAAATATATGAGAATATAACATTAATATTAATATCATATAAAGACAATACAAAAAAAATTAATTCTCACTTAATAGAAATCTTTAATCATTATTCTAAATATACTCATAATAATATATATCAAATAGCAATATCAAAAATATTAAGAGTAAAGAATTTAAATAGTTCAATAACATATTCAGAAGAAAAAAATAAAAAACCAGAAATAAATTATTTTATAAAATCTTCACCGATGAAACCATTAACTTTAGTATTAGATTTAGATGAAACTTTAGTATCATTTATATTTACAAATGAAAATGAAGGAATATCAAGAATAAGACCTTATTTATTTCAATTTTTAAATCTAGTAAAAAATTATTATGAAATAATAATATTTACAGCAGGAACAAAAGAATATGCTGATCCGGTATTAGATATAATAGAAGAAAATAAAGGAAAATATTTTAGTTATAGATTATATAGAGAAAGTTGTACTGTAATTGATAATCAATATACTAAAGATATATCTAATTTAGGAAGAGATCTTAGTAAAACTATTATTGTTGATAATTTATCTCAAAATTTTATTTTACAAAAAGATAATGGCATTTTAATTTCTTCTTTTTGGGGAGAAGATATACATGATAAATGTTTATTATATTTAGGAAGACTTTTAGTTACAATTGGAATTGAAATGATGGAAAATAATTATTTATTAGATATAAGAGATGAACTTATTAAATATAAAGATGATATATTAAATAAGGTTTCAATCAAATAAATTGTTTATTTTTGTTATTGAATAGATTTTATTTATTGAATAATAAATTATTATTTATTCTCTTGATATGTATCATATATTTTTTATTTATTATGATTATTAGTAAGAAATATATAAAGTTAAAATATATTTTAAAAATATTATTATTCAATTTAATTTTTTTCATAAAATATATATTTTAATATTATCAATTAAAACAAAAATTTTTAAAAAAGTTTTTTTAATTTAAATATTATTTAAATAATTTAAAAGAGTTTATTATTTATTTTTTGAATTTTATTATTTATAAAATAATTTATAAAAAAGTAGGAATTATATCAATGTATATTTCTTCTTTGGATTATTTTTCTAAATTTTTATTTTTTAAAACTTAAAATTAAATATTTTCTTTATATTTCTTACAAAGAAAACTCATTTCTAGTAACTTTGATAAAAATTCGTAAATTATTTATACTAAAATTAAATGAATTTATATACAAATATTATTATAAATAATTAACAAAATCTGTTAAACAAATTTAGATATTCATATTTATTTACAATTCTAATTAATAGAAAAAAAAGTTCATTTTGGTAATTTATAATAAATAAAAATTAATAGATTATTTCTCAAAACTTTCTTCTCCTGAAAAATCTTCATTTGATGCAGTTGAAAATCTATTAGAATTATCATTTTTATCTTCTTTTAATTTTTCTGAATTATTTAAAAATTCAAAAACAGAATTGATTGAATTAGGTCTTGTAATTTTAAAGTCTTCTTCATCATCATCAGAACTGTTATTTATGATAAATAATATTTCTTTTTCGCATTCTTCAATAATTGATAAATTTAAAAAGTTAAATTCTTTAAAATAATTTTTTAATAAATTTCTATTTTTTTGACTTTCTTCTTCATTAAATTCTTCATCAAAATCAGATGAAATTCCAATTAATAAACAAGCTAAAGTAATAATAAATTGATTATATTTTTTAAATATTGAATATTCATTTATTGAAAATTGAATAAAGGAATTTACCATATTAAGATAATTTTTCATTTTTGAATTTGAAAAATTTAATAATTTTTCTAAATTTAAATTTAATAATTCTATTAAATCAAAAGGGGTATTTAAATAATTATTATCTGAAATATTTTTTAAAATCAGTTTTTCAGCCCATAATATGAAAGTTTCATTTATTTCATTTTTAATGCAAAATTCTTTTAATTTGTTTATTTTATTTTTATCTTCAATCTATTAAAATAAATAATATATTTATAATAATAATATACCTTAATTACAATAAAACAACATGCAATGAAGAAAAAGATAAAAATATCATTTTTTAATTTTTCATCGTTTGTTAATTTATTCCAAATATTAAATGAAATTTGAGTTATATTAATTACTTTTTGAATTGATTTTTCTTCCTCAAATATTTCATTTAAATTCTAATTTTAAAAAATTATATAATCATTTACTTCAATTAAGATGTTTAAAAAGTATAATCTAAATTTATTAAATTTTTTATAATCCATTCCGCTCTCAAAATGCTTTGTATATTTCTCAAAAAAATTTTGAGAAATAATGTAAAGTGATTGAATCTTTAAATTTAAATTAGACATCTTTATAAAAATAAATATATATAATTCATTAAGTTATTAATATATTATATAAATGTAATAACTAATTTATTTTTTTTATTATAATTTATTATTTTTAAAATAATTAATTATTATTTTGTTTATTTTTCTCATTTAAAAATTTTTAAAATCACTCCTTTATTTTTTTATTTTTACTATAATTCAAAAAGTATTTTTTATGGTGTTTGTATTTTTAAAAAATAAAAAATATAAAGAAATAAAAAAAAAAATGTAATAATAAATTATCTTTAAAATTTTCTATTTTTAAAAAACATTATAGAAGTTAAAACTTAAAAAAAATATATTCAATATTTGAATTAGTTTGTTCATAATCATTTATTTTTAACAAAAATTTTTTTATAAATCAGTATAACTTTTTTTTTTAAGAACATTTTTATTCAATAAATCATTATCAACTTTCTTAAGAATACTTTTAAATTTTGCTAAAGATTGTTTTTGAATTTCAATCAAAGGATCTTTCTCATTAACAAATTTTAAAATATTGCGTTTATTTTTTTTTTCGTGATAATTGTTGCTATCTTCTTCATTTAAACTTTTGGTTCTTTTATGATACATTTTTATTTTATCATTTATTACTTTTAATCCCCCATTTTTCAATAAATTTTGTTCTTTTATTTGTAAAATTTTATTTTTCTCTGTTAATTCACCATTTAATTCATTTACTTTTTTTTCTAAATCTAATATTCTTTTTTTAAAATCTTCATTTTCCTTTTTCAAATTTTCATTTTCATTTTTAAAATCTTCATTTTCCTTTTTCAAATCTTCATTTTCTTTTTTCAAATTATCTGATAATGATATTTGTTCATTTATTGTTATTTCTTTTTCTTTTAGAAGTTCATTTAATTCTATTTTTTCTTTTTTAAGAATATTATTTGAATTTATTAAATTGTTATTTTCAATTTCATAATATTTAATTTGTTGTTCTAAATTATTTATATATATTTTAACATCCCCAAAAATATTCATCTTATCATTTAATTCTATAAAATTTTCAGAGGAATTCATTATTTATAATAATCAACATAAAATTATATTAAAAAAATAATATAAAAAGAAAAGGAAAAGAAATAAATAAACATAAAATTTAAATATAAATTAAAATTGATTTAATAAATATTAAATGATGATAATAATAAAGAAGAATAGAATCTTTATTATTAACAGTAAAAAAGATTATATATTGCATGTTTAGTTTCGATTATTTGTTGTGTTCATATTTTATATTAAATTTAAGAAAGAAACTCAATCATTTTTGTATTTTCTTTGTTAATCTTTGTCTTTCCATTTATAATAAATATCTTTAAAAAATATTTTAATGAATCATATTGCATTATTATCTTTTTTCTTTTCTTCTTATTTATTTGAAATTTTTTACGAATAATAAAAAAATTTTTAGTTTGTTAGTTAGTTGCACCACATTTTTTCTTAAAATCATCTGTATTAAAATGATGAATTATACTCCTTAATTTAATATATTCCATTAATTTACTATAATCTACTTTTTTATTATCTTTTAAAATAATATTATTTTTAACTATTTTATAATAATCACATAGTTTCTCTAATTTCTTTTCAACTGTATATAAATTGAATAAGCTTCATTCTCTTCTCCCTCATCTACTACCTAATGTTTTAATTGTTTTTCCACATATTACTTTTTTGATTTCAAACTCTTCACAATTAACTTCTTCTTTTGAAAAAATTTTGAGTTTATTAGTTATTTAGTCAGTTAGTTAGTTAGTTTTAAAAAAATTTTTAGTTTATTAGTTAGTTAGTTAGTTAGTTTGTTTAAAAAAAATTTTTAGTTTGATAACGAGGGGATTCGAACCCCTGCCCTTTCAGAATAGTGCCTTAAACTACCGCCTTAGACCGCTCGGCCACGTTATCAATGATACCATTTAAATTTTTTTTTTCAAATTAAATATTAATATTATTTTTATATATTAGTTTCTATGCAATAATATTATTTTAAATTAATCATTTTTTATTAAAACTTAGATATAAATTTTCTTAAAATAAATTTAAATCTAATTTAGATTATTATTAAAATATACAATCTAATTTATTTAAATGTTTACATCTAATTATAATCTTACTTTTAAAAATAATATTATTTAACCGTTTAACTTTTGAATAATTTTTTTATTTTAAATTTCAATTAAGAAATATTTTCTCATTAATATTATCTTGATTCAATTTAATATACATTACATTTTTTTGTTGAAAAATATTTTTATCATATTTTATCACATTATTTATAAAATTTTTAATATTATTTTCTTCATCATCATTAAAATATTTTCCATTGTTTCCTTCAATAAAAAATAATTTACCTTTATATCTAATTAAAAACTTTTCTCCTAAACTAATATTATAATTTAACATTTCAATATTTTTTTCTTCAACTAAACTAATATCTTTATCTAATTTAAATATAATTCTATCATCAATAGTTCCTTTTAAAAATTTTTCCCATTTACTTAATTGAATCATAAAGCCAAAATTAATATCAACACAATTTCTTTTATTTTTAACTAAATTAATTCCTTCATCTCTAGAAATATTATTTTTCCACATTAAATAAGCAATTAATAATGTTGGTCCTCTTGAAACTCCTTCAACACAATGAAATAATATTTTATTATTTTTTTCTTCATCTTCAATAAAATTTATTGTTGAAAATATTGCATTAACTATATCTGCATTTGGATCATCTCTTAAATTTATTTTTAAATATTTTATATTCATATAATTTATTGTTTCTTTATTATTTATTAAACTACTTCCACTACAACAATTTAAAATATGGGTAAAATTGTTTTTTAAAAGATAATCAATGTCATTTGCTATTATGTATCCTGATATATAAAGATTTGGTGTTATTTCTGTTATTGTTGATTTATTATCTGAAAATAAAGGACCTTCTATTATTTCTGTTTTTGAAGGGATTTTTATTTTGAAATTTAGGTTTTTTTTTATTTTGTTCATTTTTTTTCTCCTTTTAAATATTTTTCATAAATTTATACCACTAAAATTAGTATTTTTTTAATATAGAAAAAAAAGTATATTTAATAATTTTTTTAGGTGGATTAGAGATTATTATTTATATATTATTTTTTATATTATATTCTTGTATTCATTAATAAAAAAAATAAAATAGATTTATAATTGATTCCTAAGTTTATATACGTAATTGAAGTTATTTTTCTTTATATTCAAAAAATAACAATACCCTTTTTTTTGCTCTTTTAATTATAATAAGTATATACTTAAATTCAAATTCAATTTATTGAGAATTATTTAATTTATTGTTTTTTAATTTATTATCATAATAAATTGAAATTAATGTACCTAAATAATAAATTAAAATACTATTTTATTTTTTTCTAATTATTTATATTTTTATCAGTTGTTCTATTCAATAAATAAATATTCATATTTCATAGAAGTTTGAATTTTCAAATTCATTTATAAAAAATTTAATTATACGAAAAAATTATTAATTCTATTTACTTTTTTTTAATATACTTATTATTACCTGAATGAATATTTGTATTATTATTTTTTGGTTGTAAAACTTTAATTAAAGAATTTAAAGAATTATTATTTAAATGATTTTCAGGTTTATTTTTATTTTTTCTTTTCATTATTTTATTATTTAATAATTTATCTATTAAGTTAGAACCTTTTATAATATCATTATTATAATTATTTTTAACATTAATATTATTTTTATTGTTTGTTTTTGATGATTGAATTCTACTTGTTTTACTTGATGATTTTATATTATTATTTTTGTTTTTACTATTATTATTATTTTTTTTATTAATATTATTATTACTTTGATTAGTTTTATTATTATCATTTGAACTAAATATTCTTTCTGTAGAATGGAAATAATCTCTTTGAGTTTTGCTTCCTTTAGCTGATAAATTTTTATGAGAATTATTCTTATTTGAACTTCCTATTCTTGTAGTCATACTTCCTTTACTATTATTACTTATATTATTATTTGTATGATTATGACTATTATTCACTGAAATATATCTATTTAATTTTTTAGGGTTATTTACATTTTTATTATTATTATTATTATTTTTATTATTATTATTAGTATTATTATTGTTTATCTTATTTATGTAAATTCTTTCTGTTTTAGAACCTATTATTTCATTTTTTTCTGCTAAATGATTAATATGATTATTTTTATTATTACTACTAATATTTTTTATTTTAATTCTATCTGAATTATTTTCTTTTAAACTATATTGACTATTATCTTTTAAATTATTAAAATTTAATTTAAATTTAGGAGCTTTATCTCCTTTAATTTTAGATTTAGCAAATTCATTATTGGGAATAATTTCAGTTTTTTGTTCGTTTTTTATTTTAAGAACATGATTATTATGATTAATATTTTCATTCATAATAATTTTTTTAATATAATTAATATTTTTACTTCTAACAAAAGTTAAAGTATCTTTATCTTGTTCAATTTCACTTCTAATTAAATCTATTTTAATTTGAACTATTTTATCTTCTGGAATAATATCCATATTACCGTAATGTTTATAATAACTGAAAATATAATGTTTAACAAGAGGACAAGAAACAGGTAAAAAAATACTAGAAAATTCAACAGATTTATAATGATAAAATTCACCATTAATTTTATTATTATCTTTATCATTTGAAAGAAATCTTAATTCATTTGCAATACAAAAATAAGAAACAGTTAACATAATAATTTTTTCTAAAATTGCATCTCTTAATAATTCATATTTTGGTTCTGAATCTAATTCTAATTCATCATAATTTAAAGGACTTAAATACATTATATTTCCAATATTTATCATTTGAATCCAATCATCTTTTTCAACTGAATTTCCAAATATTTGTCTAATATTATTTAATAAAGCACAATTTGAATTATATTTATTTATTTCATAATTTGTATAATTTAAATAAGAAGAAAAGTTATTATTTTCATTTTGAATTAAATCATTTAAATTCTTTTTATTGATATTACTTCCACTTCTAAAAGAAATAACTCTATTATATAATTCTCGAATAATATTGATATTTTGTTTTATTTTCTCATCTAAATTAACATTATTCTTATTCATTTGAATATATAAATAATTAGTTTTAATTATATTATCTTCACACATTAAAGTAGCTAATTTAGCATGTTTTAAAGCTTCAATATGTTTATTTGCTTGCGATAAAACAGCACACATTTGAAGATGAAATTTAGCAGAAAATCTTAATTCTAAAATAAAATCACCTAATAAAGAATAATTAGATTGATCTACATTAATATTTTTTATAAAATATTCTTCATTAATTATTATATTATGTTTAGGTTGTAAAGAAGAATCAAAATGATATATTACTGCTTCTAAATAAGATATACAATTTTCAAAGTCTTTTATTTTTTGATATACACATGCTAAATTATGTAATATAATAATTAATATTCTTCTATCTAAATCTAATTTTGTTTCTGTTGCATTTGTTTCTAAAAAAATTTCTATTTTTGATAAAATTTCTTTTGGTAGTTCTATTTTATCTTCAAGAATTGATTCAGCGCATAAATTATTATATTCTATTATTTTAGGGCAATCTAAATTTAGATTTCTATCAATACTTTTTGATATATTTAATAATTCTACATCTATATTTTTTTGTAATGTTTTATCTGGTTCTGTTAAATTTTGATTGTTTTCTTGATTTTGTTGGGTAGACATTTTTTTTCTTTGAATGTTTTTTAAATTTTCAAACAATTATTTTTATTCATCATTAATTAATAATTGAATAATATAATAAAAGGGATTTTTTATTTTATAATATTCATAATTCAAATATTAATTTATATATAATAGAATTATGAATTAGAAAATAATATTGATGAAATGTTTTTTTTAATTTTTTTTTAACAATCTCAAATAATAGATTGTATAAATAATTATATAAGAATAAAATAATAATATTTAATTTTCCTAAAACATCATAAAAAAAAATTATTTCTAATCTTCAAATATTAAGATTAATAGAATCTTGTAAGTATAAAGATTGTTTAGACATAATACCTCTCATTAATTCTTTTTTAATTTCTTCATATTTTTCATATAAATTTTTATTCCCAAGAGAACCATAAAAATTAATAACTTCTTCAAGAAACATAAAAATTCTCATAATTAAATTATATAATTTTCCTTCTTCCAATTCAGTTTCTTCTAAAATATAAGAAAAGCTTCTTCCTTCCATCCAAGATTTCATTGCTTTAGAAATTGAAAAAGTAATTCTTCTATCATATTTATTATCTTCGAAATTATAATCTTTTTCAATTTTAATAATATCATCATAAATTTGTTTAAATTGAAAAACAACATCATTAAATTCAAAAGAAATTTTTTGATCAATATCAAAAATAATTTCATTTTTATTTGAACAAAATCCACTTACAAAAGCAATTATTTCTGATTTGGGAAGTTTATTTAATATATTACTTACTAATAATTCACTTATTAAAAGACAATCTGTTGTTCCTATTTCTCTTGCGGCTTTTCCTTTTAATGTTATCATATTATTTTCATCTATATAATTTAATTTTTTTAATATTTGTAATCTTGTATTAAATTCATTGTAATGTTCCATATTTTTAGGATCTAAATTTTTTTCTTTTTCTTTTATTTCTTTTTCTATTTCTAAATATGAATTATATTGTTTATAATGATTATTTTTTAAAGAACATTCATTACATTTGTTTGCTTTTATCTTATTTAATATTTCTTTTCTTTCTTCTATTAATTTTCCTAAATCAAAATCATTTTTTCCTTCATTTAAATAATCAATAGGATAAATTTTTAAATCTTTTGAATTATAATATAAATCATTTAATGTTCTTAAAACTAAACTTAAATCTTTTATGGGTAAAAATCTATATCCTTCTTTATCTTCTGGAAATTTATAATTCTTATATATATTTTGAATTTGATAATTATATATTTCTCTAATATCACTTAAGTAATAAGTTTTATAAGAATATTTTATTCCTTTACAATAACCATTTTTTGAAAAAATACTATTTGATTTTTTATCTTCATAAATTATTTTTTTCTTTGCTTTTCCTTCTGATTTAATACACCAAATTTCATTATTGTATTGAGTATAATAACTTATTTCACAAACATATATTTCGCATAATTTTTCTTTATCAAAAACTTTTAAAATTCTTCCTTTTCCTTTTTGTTTTTTATCATTTTCTTCAGTATTTAATAACATAATAATATTTTTATCACTAAAAATTTTATTATTAATATCAGATAATTTTTGTTCTAAAGTAAAATATTCTTCAATATATGAATTATCTTTAATTTTACCACAATCAATTTTTTTAATTTTATCACTTTTAATTTTTAATAACTCTAACTCTGCCATAACTTTAGGAATATCTTTTAAAGTTTTACTTTCTAAAAAGCTTTGTTGGAAAAATTCATCAATTTCTTTAATATTTCTTGAAAAAAAGGCAATAACAGTTCTATAACTTAATCTAAATTTACTTTCAACTTCAGTTCCACTTCCTTTTAACATATTAATAATATCTTCACTTTCATTTTGATTTTTATTTTTATTTTCAACATACATTAAAAATACATAACCAATAGTATCAATTCCTCTTCTTCCTGCTCTTCCACACATTTGTAAATATTCACTTGAACTTAAAATTTCTAAATTTTCATCATTATATTTATAAATATCAGTAAAAACAACAGTTTTAGCAGGCATATTTAATCCAATTGAAAATGAAGTTGTTGCAAATAATATTTTAATATAACCTTTTGAATATAATATTTCTATTATTTCCTTTAATATTGGTAATAAACCTGAATGATGAATTCCTATTCCTGTTATTAATATTTCTCTTAATTCTTGTATTTGAGGTATTGCCTTATCTTCTTCTGATAATGTGTTTATACATTCATCATAAAATTTACGTATTTTATTTGATTCATTTTTTGATAATAAATTCTTTGTACTTAACATTTTACCATATTCATTTATTTTCTTTATTGAAAATACAAATATTACTGAAGGAGTTAATTCTTTCTCATATAAATAATCTATTATATCTTCTATTTTTAAATGCATTTTTGTTATTCTAATGTCATTATGATTTTTTTGATTTCTTTTATTATAATAATTATTATTTTTCGTGTATTTATTAGATTTATTTTTTTTATGATATTGCTCATACCATTCTATATTTTCCATATAAATACTTTCTCTTTCTTTAATCTCATTATAATATTTTTTATTAAAATTCATATCTTTCTTATGTTTATCATTAACAATATCTAATTTTTTCAAAGCATTTCTGACATTATCTTCATAAACATTATTTTCTTTATTTTTAACTAAAAATACATTCTTTTTATCAATGAAAATATGATGTTCCAAAGGAACAATTCTTTTCAAAGTATTTTGAACATAAACAGTTGTTTTTTTGATTTTTCCAACCCATTCAGCAAATTCCATATAATTAGGGATAGTAGCACTAAGCATAATAATTCCAATACCTTGAGGTAATAAAATTAAAATTTCTTCCCAAACATGTCCTCTTTCTTTATCATTAATATAATGAACTTCATCGAAAATAACCCAATCAACTGAATTTAATAAATCACTATTTTTATAAAGTGAATTTTGTAATATTTCAGTAGTCATAATTAAACATTGAGCATCTGGATTAATAGAAACATCACCAGTTAAAATCCCAACATCAGAAAATTTCTCTTTAAAATCTCGATATTTTTGATTACTTAAAGCTTTAATTGGAGAAGTATAAAATACTCTCTTATTATTTTTCTTTCCAAGTGCAATTCCATATTCCGCAACAACTGTTTTTCCTGAAGATGTATGTGCACAAACAAGGACATTTTCATGTCTTTCTAAACGTATTATTGATCTTTTTTGGAAGTCATCTAAAGGGAATGGGTATATTATCGCTTTAGGAGAAATCTTATCAAATGAGTCCAACTCTATCTCGTCCTCTATTGCGTGAATTTCTGAAGAATTTAAGAAGGGTTGTTTTTCAATTAATAGGTCTTCTTGCTTAGGAAGTATATTTTCAAAAGATTTAGAGTTTGAGGATTCTGGGTCTGAAGATTCTGAATCAGAGGATTCTGAGTCCGAGGATTCTAGATTTGAATTTGATTTATTTTCTTCTTTTATTGGTATTTTATTCTCTTTTTCTTCCTCTTGAGGCTCTTCTTGCTTTAATTCTTGGTTTTCGAAGATTTTGCTTTTTTTATCTTTTTCTACTTCAATTAGATTTTCCTCTTTTGTGATTAATTCTGGATTTTCATTTCCAAAATCTTCTAAGTCAAATAAATTATCATTCATTAAAATATATTTTTATCTAGTAATTTAAAGAATTTAAATTAAATATTAGATAGATTTTTATTTAATTAGATTATTTGTTAATAAATATTAATAATTATTTATAAGTGTATGAAAAATAAAATTAATATTGTAAAAATCTATTTCCTTTTGAAAAAAATTTAAATTGTTTTTTTCAGATAAACATTTATTATATTAAATTACAAAAAAATTAATTTGAAAGTTAAAAGTAATTTATTGTAGAAAATAATTCATCTTAAATTTTCAAAATTTTAAAAATTAAATTTCATAAATAATAAATCCAAGAATTCAAAATTAAGTGAAAAACAAACAAATAAAAAATAATTTTATTCTATTCCAAATAGTAATATAATTTAAAAAAATAAATTAATAAATTTTTTAAATTCATTAATTACTTTTGTTTATTTAATTTAAAGAATAATAATTTTTTATATTATGAAGAATTCTTCAAGTTTCACAAAATTTCTAATCATTTATATTATATTATTATATTGTTATATATTCTGAATATAAATTTAAATATATGAAATTTTTGCAAAAAGGAAATATTATATTTTTTTGAATCAATGATTATAGACATTTTATTTATATCTATTTGTAATTTTTTAAATATCGTTAATTAAATTTAATTTTTTTTTAGTTATTTTTTAACAAATGAAAACAATTGTTATTGTAATTTTATTCTTTAATTGTTTATGTATTGAAAATAACAATACAGAAAATTATGAAATTGAAAATATTAAAGAACATATTCGAGATATATTTTTATTGGTTCAAAAATATAGATTAAATTTAATTTCTCCATTTAATGAAAAAAATGAAACAGAAGAAGAAGAAGAAGAATATCCTTATTTAGACAGTTTAATTTCATCAGGAGCAATATTGATAAATTATTTTCTGCATACCAAACCGGAATTTCCATTAGACAATGATTTTATTGAATCTATTGAAAATAATATTACTAAAACTTCTCAAACAGTAAAATTTTTTTTACAAAAATTTATCTTTGATTCAACAAAAAATAAAAATGATGTTTCTACATATAGATTCTGTTCAGAATCATATTACAAGATGAAGAATTATAAATTTCAGAATAAAACAGGATTTTTTATAGTTAGAATTAATAAAAAAGAAAGTGCAATTGAAGAATATACTAAAAATAAAGAAAAGTATTCACCTTGCTTAAATAATATAAATTTAACAGATTGCAGCAACCTAACAATAATTCCTTTTCCATCTTTTAGATTAGATGATTTATCTTATTCTTTTGGTTTTTGTTTACCAATGATAGATTGTAAAAATTTAATAAAAAATTATCAAAATTTAATTATCAAAGCTTTTCTTGGTGTTTCAAATGTTTTAGATTTGAATGAAAAACATGAATCAAGAGAATTAAATATTATATTAATTAAAAATATGGGAAAAAATTATGAAATTAAAATTGATATATTTGATTTTATGTCTTTTATTCCTCTTTATATTATTATTTTTATTATTTTATTTATGTGTTTTAGTAAATTACCTCAATTTTTATTTAAATCTTGTTTTCAAAAAGATAATAATCAAATAAAAAAAAGTAAAAACTTTGATAGGACTCAATTCAATAATTTTTCAAAAAAATTTTTCCTAAGAGCAAATTTAGAAGAATTATTTAATTATAAAAATCCACCAGAGAAAATAAATAATGAAACAGGTTTATCATATATAAAAGGAATAAGAGGATTATCAATGATATTTGCATCTTTTGGATTTTTATTGATTTGTTTATTGAATTCTCCAGTTTCAATATATTCAGCATATGATTTTTCTGATTTATTAAAAAATCTATTTTATTCTATTTTTTTTGGAGGAATTAGATATGCACCAAGATTATTATTAAGTTGTTCTGGTTATATTTTAGTTTACAAATTTATTTGCTTTTTAGATGAAAAAAATGATGAAGAAATAGAAAAAAAAATGAAAGAATATAATGAAAATAAAAATTCAAATGAAATTTCTTTGTCTCAAATAAATGAAAATGATAATGAAAATGAAAATGATAATGATAATGAAAATGAAAATGATAATAATGATGATGATAATAATACTCATAATGAAATTAATGATGATAATTTATTCGAAAATTCTAAAAAAAAATCTCAACACGAAAATTTAATAAGAAGAAAAAGAAAAGTTGAAGATGTTAAATTTTCTTTTTTATTTGAGTTTTATTTTCATCAAATTCATAAATATATTTTTTATATTCTTGTTTTATCATTTTGTTTATTTAGTTTACCTATTCTTTATAAGATTGAAGCTTCATTATATAGTAATAATTTAAAAAGAGTATTTTTATCACCAACTTGGCAATTATTTCTTTCTTATTATATTAATCCAATTTTTAATTCTTTAGATCATAATATTAGTTCTTTAGATATTAATGCTACTTCTAATAATTATTATCAATTCTTAAATTTAACTTTAGGATATACTTCAACATATAGTTTTCATTATCAAGATTATGGTTCTGAAAATTTTTTATATTTCTTTTGGTTATTTTCAAATGAATTTATTTTTTTTATTGTATCAACTTTTTTTCTTTTTATTGGTTACAAATATAAAATTCACATTGATAAATTTTTCAAATTTGTAATAGTAATAACAGTAATTGCAAAATTGATAATTTTTTGTATTTATGAGCCATTCAGAAATTCATCTCTTTATTATTATGTTAATTATTTTGGTTCATTTTTTGTTAATCCATTATATAATTACATATATTATTCAATAGGAATTTATTTTGGAAGTATAAATTATATTATTCAAAAAAGAATTTCTTATGTTGATGTTGAAAATCAAGAAAAACCATTTTTAATGTCTTTTATACCAGTAGTAAACTTTTATCAAATAAAAGGAAATTTAATGAAAATATTTAATTTATTTCTTTTAATTTTTATTATTTCTTCTAATTTTTTATATTATATTTATGCAAAAATATATGACAAAGATCATGATTCTCGAATTTATTTAAATGAATTTGAAACTCAAGTTTTTAGTTTTTTTAATCATTTTTATCTTTCTTTTGATATTGAAATTGTAGTTTATTTAACTCATTTATGTTGTTGTTTATATTTTATAGATAATAATAATTTCATTAATGATTTATTATCAAATCCATTTTGGTCAATTTTAAATAAGCTTTATACTTCATTTTTATTAGTATTAAATCCAACAATATTATTCATTTTATTTCAATCTGGAATGCGAATTAATTTAAATATATATAATTGTATTTTTTATACTTTAATTTCAGATTTTATTGCATTTATTATTTGTGTATTATGTTATATTTTCTTTGAATTACCATCTAAAAGAATAGTAAAATTAATATTAAATAAGTCAAAAAAACCTAAAGAAATAGAGTAATAAATATTATTTAAATATATAATATTTTATTTAAACTTAATACTTTATTTATTTTAAAAAAAAATAAAATGACAGAGACAATGATAATATCTGATATAAAACAACAAATAACAGATGTATATGATGACACAAAAAGACAAATAGAATCTAAATTAAGAATAATAAATAATGAAATTAGATTATTAAAAAATTTTCATGATAATTTCTATAAAAAATCAATTGAAATTATTTCCAAATTAGAAAATGATAATAATTTTTTATTTAATCCTAAATTTGCTTTAACTACTTCAGATTTAAATCAATTTATTAATAATAATACAATAAATGCTCAAATTAAAAAATCTAAAACTCCTCCAAAGCAAAAAAATTATAATTTAAATGATAAAAAAATTAATAATGATAATGATATTAAAAAATCTACTCAAAATGATTTGAGACATGCTCTCATTGATAGACAAAAAAAAATGGTTAAAAATTTATTACAATTTAAAAATCCATATGAATCTTCTTCTAATAGATATGATATTTTAATTAAAAAGAAGAAAATAAATACTAAGAATAATAATCATCATAGTTTAAATAGAGAGAAAAGAAATAATATAAATAATAATTATTCTAATAGTGTTAATAATTATTCTTTACATTATAAAAGAAGAATTATATCTTCGAAAAGTAAAAATAAAAATAATTTAACTCAAAATAAAATTGAAAAAAAAGATGAAAATACTTTATCAATAAATAATGATAATAATAATAAAAAAGAAGAAGATGAGTTGAGAAAATTTTCTATAATTGATATTCCATCTTTAAATCAAATTCAAGAAAAAACAAAAGAAATATTAAAAGAAGAAATTAAAGAAAATAAAGAACAATGTATATATTTATGCACTAAATCTAATATTGTTCCTTTTAAAATTAGAATTAAATTATCTATGATAAATAAAAAAATATATAAATTAAATTCACCTAATAAAATTTTATCTGATTATATTAATTTCTTAGAAAATGAAATTAAAGGAATTAAAATTAAATTAAAAGAAAATTTAATTCCTTCTTTAACTGTTCAAAGTGAATTAAATTTTATTAATTTAAATGATGAAAATGATTTTTATAATTATAATTCTGATGATGATATAATTATTAAATTTTTAAAATGTTTATTGATATTATTTAATTATAATAAAGATATAAAAAATATTAAATGTGAAGAAGTAATAAAAAAAATTAAAGAAATTTCAAATGGAAATATTAGGAATTATTTATTAAATGAAGAAAGAATGAAAAATATTAATGATTTATCTCTTGAGAAAATTAATAAATTTATTGAACTATTTTCAGGAATAAAAAATGAAATAAAAAATAAAAAATTACCTGTGTTATTATATAAATTAAATTTTTTTATAGAAGAAATATATGAATTCTTAATAGAAAAAAGTAAATATAAAAAGAAATATTTAGATAAATCAGATGAATTAAATAAACTTAAACAAAATCAATTTTTATCAAAAATGGAATAAAAAAATAATGCTTAACCTAATATAATTAATTATGAAAAATTAAATAAAAAAACTTAAAAAAAATATAAAATAAAAAAAAATGTTTGACGGAGAATCTGGTTTAACTATTGAAGAAGTATCAAAAATAGAAAACCAAGCAAATATATATTCATTAATAAGAACAATCGATTATATAGAATGGGCATTTTCTCAATCTCATATAAATAAAGAGACATTAGGTGAAGAAGTAAATATCCTATTAGATTTATATAAAACAGTAACAGAAGCTTGTGATAATTTCCCAGGTTTAGATACTTTTGTAAAACAATATAATTTATCAAATTGTAAATTAGGAATTAATAGAATTAAAAAAGGTTATGTTGGTTCTAATAAAGGTGGTGATTTGAATTTAATTGCAAGTATTACTAATTTGTTTAATGCACTTTCTAATGAATTATTGGTATTTGATAATAGTGATAAAGATATTATGGTTAGTGAAATTAGTTCTTCAATTAATGAATTAGTTTTATTGTTTGATCAAGCTAAAACTTTTATTGATATTAATGATAAGGATATTAAGAAAATATACGATTATAATATTAAATTAAGATCTATGAAAGCTACTGATAAAATTAGTAATTCTGAAATTAAACAAATTCAATCAGATCTTAACTTTGCTTTTCAAAAATATAATACTTTACTTTCTAAAAACAAATAAATTTTTAATTTTTTAATTAAAAATTTTTTTATATGTTTTATTTTTTGTTTTTTGAATCCAAAATAAAAATTATATAATAAAAAAAATAATTAATTTAAATAAAGAAAAATTAATCTTAATGAAATATTATTAAATAAGAAATAATAAAAAAAAAATATTTAAAAAATACAAAAAAATAATGGAAGACACAAACAAAAAAATGTGTGAAACACTAAAAACAACTCAAAATCCAATAGATTCATTTCCGTTAATAACTCAACTTCAAGATTTATTATTTTCAAATCCAAATCAATTAGAATTTCAAAATTGGATAAATTTCACAATAAATTTATTAAAATCAAATGAAATACCTTTAAGTGAATTTATTCCAAGAATAACATTTATATCAAACAATGATCAAGCATCATCAATATTTTATTCAAAATTAAAAAGTTTAGAAATTCCAGAAACAAATGAATTTTTTAAAGAAATAAATACAAATAATATTTTAGGACCAATATGTTTAATTACTCCTGAATTAGGTAAATTTTCTTCGGTTGGTCAATTAGGTTTTTTAGTTGATGAATTTAGTATTTCTTTAGAAAAAATTGGACAAGAAGTTATTGTAATTTCTCCTTATTATGAAAATTTTAAAAATGAAAATGAAGATATTGAAATTCAATTATTTAAAAATATAGAAGTTACATTAGATGAAAATTATACTTTTGAAATATATTATGCTGAAAAAGATAATATTAAATATTTTTTTTTAAAAAATTTTATTCTTTTAGCAAAGCCATATCCAGAAGGTTATTGTTCAGAAACTTTAAGAAGTGTATGTTCATTTTGTAAAGCATCAATTCAATTATTATATGATATAAAATATATTCCAAGTATAATAGTATCAAATGATTGGTTTACAGGATTAATAGCAGCATATGGAAAAATACATTATTCTAATTTTTATCAAGGAACAACATTTATTCATTTAATACATAATTTAGATATCAATTATGAAGGAAGATTATATCCTTCAAATTCAGAAGGAACTTGTGATTTTATACATCAATTAGATAAATATTTATTAATTGATCCTTATTGGGATCAAGTTGTTATTAATCCTTCTAGATGTGCTCTTATTATGTGTGATCAATGGGGTACTTTAAGTAATAATTATAAAGAAGAGTTAATTGAAAAATCACCTTTAAATAAATTATTAATGAAAAAAGATGATCCTTTCTCTTTTCCTAATGGAATTTTAAAAAAAATACATTTTGATAATTTAATTAAAGAATGTGGAAATGATAGAATTGAATGTAAAAAATATATTCAAAAGAAATATTTTGGATATGATGAAATTAATGTTAATGTTCCTATATTTAGTTTTATAGGGAAATTTATTAAACAAAAAGGAATTTTATTATTATTAGATATTTGTGAAGATTTAATTAATAAATATAAAGAACAAATAAATATATTAGTAGGAGGAATTGGGAAAAAAGATGAAAATTATTTTAATGAATGTAATAATAGAATAAGACATTTAAGAGGAAGATTTCCTCATTCTTTTTATTCAAATCCTAATGAAATATTTAATGATGATAAAATATTTTTAGGGAGTGACTTTGGAGTTATTCCTTCTTTAAGTGAACCTTGTGGAATTATTCATCAAAAATTTTTTTTAGGTGGAACTCCTGTTATTGCTTATTCTGTTGGTAGTTTAAAAGATAATGTTATTGAATTTAACTTTCAAAAAGAAAGTGGAAATGGATTTTTATTTGATACTCATGAAAAAGAAAAATTAAAAAATTGCTTTGATAAAGCTATTAATTTATTTAATATTAAAGAAAAATATGTTAAATGTAGAAAAAATGCTTTTAATAGTGTAGTTGATTCTATTGATTTTGCAAGAGCTTGGACAAGAGAATTTTATAGATTAAAAGGAAAAATGTATTTTAATATAAAAGATATTAATAATAATGAAAAAATAAATGTACCAAAAGAATTTTTTAGAATAAGTGATAAAATAGAACCAGTAGAAGAAAAAATATATTTAAATAAGAAAATAATGTCTAATTCAAATTTAAGAACAATTGATAAAAATAATAATACTAATACTAATACTAATACTAATAATAATAATAATAATGAATTAATTATTAACGGTTTTGCTTATAAAACTTTTGTTTTTAGTGGAGAATGTTTTGATAAGAAACCAGAATCTATACAAGTTTGTGGTTCTTTTAGTAATTGGAGAATTAGACATCCTATGATTTATGATGAAATGAGAAATTATTGGTTTTGTAAAGTTAATGTTGGAAAAGGAAAAATTTATTATAAATATGTTGTTGATGGAGAATGGAGAATTAATCCTAAAGAAGCTACTGAAACTGCAAATGATGGTATGATTAATAATGTTGCTGAAATTTTATAAAAACCTTTCATTATTTTTTAACTCTTATTTAATTTAACTTTTATTTAAATTTCCATAGAGAATAATATTTAACTTAAATTAAAAAATAACTTATTTAAATAAATTATATATATATTAAAATATCATCCATTCTCAAAGAACAAAATACAATAAAAAAAAAAAATTTTTTATTACAAACATTAATAAAATAATAATAAAAAAAAAAAATATTTAAAAATGCCTCGTAAATCAATAGTAATCCAAACACGTCAACTGGATATTCCCTTAGATAAAATCGAAGAATATAGAGAAGCATTTAATATGTTTGATTTAAATAAAGATGGATTATTATCAGCAGAAGAAATTTTTAAAATGTTAAAAAATTATGGTTATCCAATGCCAAAAGATGAAATAAGAAGATTAATAGCAAAAATAGATTCTGATGGTGATGAACAAATAAATTTTGAAGAATTTATTACTTTAATGAGAAGTCAAACTATATTTATTGATGAAACTGATGATGATGCTCTTTTAAGAGCTTTTAAATCTTTTGATATTAATCATGATGGGAAAATTCCTAATAAGGAATTTAAATATATTATTAGTCATTTAGGAAATAAATTTACTAAAGAAGAAACTGATTCTGTCTTTGAAATTGGGAAACTTAAAGAAAATGAAGAAATGGATTTTGTTAAATTTATTGAGTATTGGAAAAAATATAGGAAGTTACATTAAATGGATTATTTAATTATCTTATTTATTTATCAATTTATTTTTTTTTATTATTTTTTATTATTCTTTTTTAGAGAGATTTTTAAAAAAAAGAGTTATTATTGAGTTTATATATTATATTATTTATTTATTAAATTTTTATTATTTAGATTTTTTTTTTTTTATAATTATTATATTTATTTAATAATTTAATTATAAATAAAATATTAAGATGATAAAAATATAATTGATTAAAAATTTATTATCAATGTATTTTGAACCACAATCAAAATATCCTTTTAATTTAATATCAATTGGAAGAACAACATTAACATTTCCTTTTGAATTTTTACTATTTCTACTTAAAGGAAGACATAAAGTTGTATTATCAGGATATGTCATATTATAATAACAGCAAGAAATACTTTTAAATTTATCATTTAAGTAAGTACAATTTTGATGATTTTCAGGAAATAAAATATTATAACATATTTCAAATTCAGTATCATTTAATTCTCCATAACAAAATATATAATTGAATTGAATTATTATTAAAAATAGTAAAATGAAAATTAAATTTTTATCTCTCATTTCAAAATAATTAAAATTTAAGAAGAAAAAATCTTAATTCATAAAAAAAAATATTTAAAAAAATGTGATTTTGAATTTAATCATAATATAATTCAATAATTAATATATAAATTTATTTAAAAATCTCCATTATAATGTTGTATTTTTTGTTTTATAAGGAAACTATTTTCAGCCTTTGTTACATAATTTTCTCCTTTTGCTTCCCAATAAATTTCTCCTAATTTAATCATTGCTCCAGAAACTAATTCAAAATCTCCAATACACGTATTTGTTATATCTTTTTTTTCTTTTAATTTTTCAATTTGAGAATTTAAATCTTTTATTTTTTCTTCAAATTCTTTTATTTTTACATCATTAATATCAGCATTATTTTTAAATAATGAAATTATTTTTTTTTGTTTTTTTAATCTTTCTTTCACTATTTCTATTTTTTTTTTTAATTCTTCTTGATTTTCTATAGATTTTTTTATTTTATCTTCAGCTTCTTTTATATTTACGTCTTTATCCATATTACATTTAATTGAATTATCCAATTGTTCTCTTAATTCTTTTTCAGTGTTTACTTTTTTATTTTCTTTTGAATAGTTTTCATTTTGATTTGTTGTTGATGGTCGATTGCTTGATTCAGGAGATTTTTCTTCTTTTTTTAATATTTTTATTTTTTTATTTGAAATTTTATCATTTTTTAAAGGACTTTTTGATAAATATTTATCTTTTGATCTATTTCTCATTAAAATTTTATGTTTTAGATTGTTTAAATAAATAAATGTTTAATTTTTTAAAATTTATTTTCACTTATTTTTTTAAAATAAAAATCAATTTTTTATTTTGATAATGAAAAAGATAAATGACTGTTATTCTATGATGCAAAAAATTAAAAAAAATAATTTAAAAAATACAAAATCAAATAATAATAATGTAAATTCAAAATTAAGTAAATCAAATATATATTATATTAGAAAGCAAAATATTTCAAATCCTTATTCAGATATAAAAAATAGTATAACATATAATCGTAATAAATCAAAACAAAAAAAATCAAGATGTAACACAGAATATTCAAAATCAACATCAAAAGTGAAATATAATAAAAATCAAATATTAATTAATTCATATGAAAAAAGTTTAATATCCCTTTTTGGGACATTAAAAAATATTGTTGAAAAATCTCAATATGAAACTTTAAAATTTAACTTTGAACATAATTTTCAATCAAATTTAAATCAAATAAATAAAGAAGAAAAGAAATCATCTTCATTTATAAATAATTCAAATTCAATAAAAAAAATAATTGATGAAAGTATAAAAAAATGTCAAAGTAATAATGATTCATCAATAAATAATAATACTAATACTAAAAATTCAAATGTTGTTTTAAATATTACTCCATCATTAAATATTAATAAAACTCATAAATCTCTTTATTCTCTTTCTCGTTATGGAAGAAGAATAATAACTCAATCTCCAAATAAATTTAATCAAAATTCAAATAGTATAATTAAAAAATATTATACTGTTGCTAATACAAATAAAAATAAAAATTCAAAATCAACTCAAAATGGTTCTAGTTATTTATCTGGAAATAAAAATTCTAATTCTAAACAAAATATAAGTAAAGAATTATCTTTTCCCAAATTTAATAATAATAACATTAATAATAATACAATTAATAATAATAAAAATTATATTAAAAATACTAATAATAATTATAATACAATTCAAAAGAGTATTAATAATAATAGTTTACCTAATAAAATAAATGAAGATAATTCTAATTTAACTAGTAATATAAATAAAACTGTTGATGATTCTCATGCAAATAATGAATTATTAAATAAAATAAAAAATAGTTTAGATGACAGTTTAAAAGGAATATTTGCTTTTTCTTATGAAGACTTTTTAAATAAATCAAGTGATAGGATAGAAATAATAAATAAATAAATAAAATTATATTTAATTAAAATAATTAAAAAATACACTGTTAAAAATTATTTTAAAAAAAATGGTAAAATTAGAAAAAGTTTTAAAATGTGATATTTGTCATAATGATTTTGATATGAATACACATCGTCCTTTAGTTGCTAAATGCGGTCATACTTTTTGTAAACATTGTATTTTATGTAATCATAATGATTCAAATTTTAGTTCTTGTCCTATTGATAATATACAATATGTTTTAAATATTGAATCTTGTATTCCTAATATTAAATTAGAAGAAGTAATAACAATATTTTTTAATTTTGATTCTGTTAAATATAATAAAAAAAATATTGTATATTCTAAACCTGAAGTTATTAGAAATAAAGCTAAATCAAAAAATAAAATAATTAACTTTAATGAAGAAAGCTTTCAAGATAAAGTTATTTCTTTAGATAAAAATCAATTAAGAATATCAAGTCCTAATAAATTAAATGATGAAATTAAATATATTCAAACTGAACCAATATTATTTGGAAATGCAATTTCAAATATGAAAAGTCAAATACTTGATTTTGATAAAGGAACAATTAATAATATAAATAATAATAATACTACATTTAATAATAATAATAAGAAGAATATTAGTGATCAGAAAAAAAATAATAATGTAACTTTAGATGATATTCCTATTAATGATGAAAAAAGTGTTTTAAATTGTTCTTTTAAAGATGAAATGAATAGTCTTTTTAAAAAAAATTCTGAGAAAAAAAATTCTTTAAAAATTTCAAGAAATTTTCAATCTAAAGAATCTTTAAAAGAAGACAATGAATTAAATGATTCTTTGGATAAAATATCTAAAATTGATGATGAAATATTAACAGTTAATAATAATGATTTTTCTCTTATTTCAAATAAAAATATAGTAAATGCTTTATATACAAAAACAAATCCAAATGATAATAATGATAATAATTATGAAAAGGACAAAATGGAAAAATATAAGAAATATACAAAAAATATTAATTTAGTTAATTTAAAAAGAAATAATTCTTCACAAGATAATTTAAAAAAATATAATTCTAATAGTGATAAAGATACTGATTGTAATAGTAATGGAATTAAAGAAAAAATAGATATTTCTCCTAATAATAAAATATATAATAATAAAAACTTTTTAATTAACAGTAATGAAAATATAAAAAATGAATTATATAGTAGTAAAACAGTTGATATTTATCATACTCCAAAAATGGAAAAAAATATATTTAAATCTCAATTAATAAGTAATGAAAAAGATAATGATAGATTAAATATAAGTGAAAAAGAAGGAAAAAAAGTGATAATTACAACTCAAAAAATAAATCCAATAAATACATTATATAAACCTAGATTAATTAATTCTAAATCTTCAAAGACAGGGAATTTATTAACTCGATCTTATATTTCTGATAAAAATTGTCCTATAATAAATTATAATAAGAATAATAATTTATGTAAATATAGTACTAATACATTAACTCATAAAACAAATTATTTGATTGAAAACGAAAATGAAAATGAGAATGAGAATGAAGATATTTATAATAAAACTTTAGATAATAAAAAAATTAATTATTCAATATCTTCAATAAGAGTAAAACCAAAAATTTCACTGATGAAAAAACCAAACATCAATGAAATAGAAAATCCAGATAAAAGTTTAACTGAAAAATATATAAATCAAAATCAAAATGAGTCAAAAACAAACAATAATATAAATAATAATAAATATAACAATAATAATAATAATAATAATATTAATAATACTAATAATAATAATAATAATAATTTCAATAATAATAATAATACTAATAATAATAATAATAATAATAATTTCAATAATAATAATAATACTAATAATAATAATAATAATAATAATAGTAATATGAATACAAATAATAATATATTATATTTTGGAAATTCAAAAAATCAAAAGAAAAATCCAATAGAAGAACAAAAAGAAAAACTTTTATTAGAATGTTTAAATTATTATGGTTACAACGGGACATTAATATCAAGGAGAAAAATAGAAGAAACAATCAATTATAAAAAATTAAAAGAATACATAACAACATCATTAAAAAACAAAATTTTTTCAGAAACAATAGAAAAAATAAGAATAAGAATATATCCAAACAATGATTTTTTCATAGGATATTTAAATGCAAATTTCTTACCACAAAAAGGAATATTTTACTATAATAATGGAGATTATTATGAAGGAGATTTATTAAATGGAATAAAAGAAGGTTTTGGATATTTAAAATTAAAAAATGGAACAATATACGAAGGAGACTTTAAAAATAATAAACAAGAAGGTTATGGTAAATTAACTCAAATAGATGGAGAAATTTTTAATGGAGAATGGAAAGAAGGAAAAATTGAAGGTAAAGGAATAAGAAATTATAATAATGGAGATAAATATATTGGTAATTATAAGAATAATTTAAAAGAAGGAAATGGAAAATATTTTTTCTCAAATGGAAATTTTTATGAAGGAAATTGGGAAAATGGAAAAGCAAATGGAATCGGTAAATTTATTTTTAATGATGGAAATATTTATGAAGGAGAATTTAAAGATAATATTATTTGTGGAAATGGAATTTTTTACATGAAGAATGGAGATAAGTATATAGGAACTTTTAAAAATGGATTTATTTATGGAAGAGGAATTTGTGAAAATAATAAAGGAGAAAAATATTCTGGTTTTTTTAGTAATGGAAAAAAAAATGGAATGGGAAAAATTACTGATGTTAATGGAAATGTTATTGCTTCTGGTTTTTGGAATAATGATGTTTTTATTGGGAAAATTAATAATATGTAAATTTTTTTAGACTATTTTATTTATTTGTTTTTTTGTTTTAGGTTTTATTTATTTTCTCATTATGATTTTTAGGATTTTTCTTTGGTATTAATTTTAAAGATTTTTAATGTAAAAAATATATATTTTATATTAAATTAGGATTATTAAATAGATATATTTAAAATAAATTATTTATAATAAAAAAAATAAAAGTTTTAACTCTTGTTAAATGTTATTACAATAAAATTATATTTGGAAATAAATTAAACATAAATTTATAAAATTTTGATATAAATCATTTTAATTATTTGAATATATAAAAAATAATTTAAATTAAAATAATTAAATTTAAATTTAAAAAATGAGACATTATACCCCAAATAAAAAAAGTCAAAATGAAAATAGAAAAGTATTATCTCAAAAACTAAGTACATCATTAAAAGAAATATATCATCAAACAAATATGAAATTAAGTAAATTAAACTCAAAAATAATAAAAGCAAAAGAAGAACCCTTAGAAGAATTTTATAATTCAATAACTAAAGAAAATTTAATAATAAAGAAATTGATTGAAGAAGTAGAAAATGAGAAAAATAAATTAATTTCATTTCAAAAATTTCAAGAAAAAGATTTTACTTTATTGAATGAAACAAAGGAAAAAATATTATCAACAAATTTAGAGAAAGAAAAAGAAAATGAAGAAAAATTAAAAAAGTATAAAGAACAAAGTTTAAAATCTCATAAAGAATCAAATGAATTAAGGCAAAAAATATATTCAATTGTTCAAGAATATCACAATGAATTATTAAAAAAAAATGAATTAAAAAGAGATTATGATTTATATGAATCATTAAATCAAAAAATCGATAAAGAAATAAAAGAAATAGAATTAAAATCAAATAAAAAGAAAGAAGAATTAAAAAATAAAATAAATATAATAAAAGAAAAAGAGAAAGAATTAAATTTATTAAAAATTCAAAGTGAATCATCAAATGAAGAAAAAAGAAATATAAATAATAATTATCAAACAGCAAAAGGGAATATAAGAGTATTTTGTAGAGTACGTCCTAAATTAGAAAAAGAAAAAAATTTAGAAATGTGTTTATTTGATTTTTCAGAAAAAAATATAACAATATATGGTCCTCATCATAAAAGTAATACAGGTAAAAGAGAAGAAAATAGAATAAAAGAACAATATAAATTTGATAAAATATTTACTCCTAATGATGATCAAGAAAATATATTTGAAGAAATATATCACATGATTCAAAGTAGTTTAGATGGATTTAATGTTTGTATTTTTGCTTATGGACAAACTGGAAGTGGAAAAACATATACAATGGAAGGAGAAAATAATAATAAAAGAGGTTTAATTCCAAGAGCTTTGGAATTAATATTTTATAATATTAATAATTTGGAGAAATTAGGTTATATATTTTCTGTTAATTTATCATGTTTAGAAATATATTTAGATCAAATAAGAGATTTATTAAAAGATAATAAAGGAAAAAATAATAATAATATAATAAATAAAGATGATAATTTAATTAAATTAGAATTAAAAGATATGAATGATTGGATTAAATATTATGAAAGTGCTAAAGAAAAAAGAAAAGTAGCAGAAACACAATGTAATGAAAAATCATCAAGATCACATTGTATATTTCAAATATTAATAAATTGTTTTAATAAAGAAAAAAATATTAAAAGAGAAGGTTCTTTAAATTTAATTGATTTAGCAGGAAGTGAAAGAACAAATAAATCAGGAGTTATTGGTGATAGATTAAAAGAAACTATTTCTATTAATAAAAGTTTAACTGCGTTAAAAAGTGTTATTAATGCTTTAGTTGCTGTTGATAATAAAAATTCTAATTTTGTTCCTTATAAAGATTCTGTTTTAACTAATTATTTACAACCTTATTTAGGAGGAGATTCCAAAACTTTAATGTTTGTTAATATTTCTCCTATTTTAAATAGTTTTAATGAAACTTCTTGTTCTTTGAGATTTGCGACTGATGTTAATTCATGTATTATTGATAGGGATAAAAGTGAATTTGATTAATAAAATGTTTTTCTTTTTTTTTGTATATTGTACTTTAGTTTTTTTTATTTTTTTTAAGTTAAAATTTTTTTTATTATTAGTGCTTATATATTTTTTTTGGTTTAATTAAACAAATTTTTAATAAGAATTTATTTTAATTTTTGTTTGATAACGAAAAAAAAAATCATAAATAATATTATATATATATTATAAAATTTTTTCTTTTTTTATTAATTGAAAATTTTAAAAGTGTTAATTTCGTTATTATCACTAATTCTTAATTTTTGATTTTTTGATAAAGGTTTTAATTCTTTTCTTTGATTTAAAAAAAGACCATTAGTATCATAAAGACTAGGAACATTTTTTAAAGAACTAATAAAATATCTTTTCATAGGTTTATAATCTTTAAAAATAGATAAATTATTATCAACATTTTTATAATTACTAAAAAGATTAGTATTAGCATTGTTTTTATAATTAAAAAGTGAATTATTTTTATTATATTTATTAACAGAAGTTGGTTTTGAATAAGTAAAAGAAGGATATGATTTTAATAAATTATTTCTATTATATAAAGTATTGTTAAATGAAAAAGCAGTTTCAAAATTATTTAAACCATTTTGATTACGAGAGTTATAACTTTTTATTAAATTATTTTGTGATTTTTTTGGTGTTTCTCCTAAAGTAGAATAAAAACTTTCTCTATTTCTTTCTGTATATAGATTTCCAAATGTATTATAATTTTCTCTTTTAAAACCTTTCATTTTTAATAAAAAACAATATATACTTTTAACTTAATTATTTTATTTATATTTTATATAAATTATTGTATCTATAGAATAATGGATTAATAAAAAATAAAAAGACTGAAAATTTTTATTTTAAAAATAATCAAATTTAAATGATTTTCACATTCAAAAATTTGACATCTCTTTAAAATTAAATTATCTTTCATAAGTTAAAATCTTTTGTTTAGATTTTTTTTACATAACCATTTAATTATATTAATATAATTATCAAGTGATTTCATTAAAAAAAAATATAAAAATTCATATTTTATATTAATAATTTTGTTTTCAAAATATTTTAAAACCTAAGATATAGATTAAATCATTTTCAAAATAAATAAAAATAACTCCTATACAAAGAAAAAATAATAAAAAACATAAAAAAAAAATGTATGTCCCATTATACACTCCAAAACAAATCCATGACTTCACAATAAATAACTCTACCTCCAAAGAACAATATACCTTTGGAAAAAGCGAGCGTTTCCCTAGAATTCGTTTAACATCAGATGTATTCTACAACATCCCAGAGACTAAAATGAATAGGACATCTGGTTTCGGGTATGGAACTAGAAGTGACTTCACTAAAAAGCCAGCAGGTAAACGTGGAATGACTGCAGAGTTCTACCATCATCCAAGAGACTATGACGATTACCCAACTCATATCCGTGGCCTCTCCTTCAAATTCGGTCCAGGTCGTGATACAGTTCGTATTAATGGTATGGTATACAATAGGAAGACTCCAGGTCCTGGTACGTATCCCATAGCCAATAGATTCAAATTCGGTAATGGAGGACCTTCCTTTGCTTTAAAGGGGAAAATTCATTATGACTATAATGTAAAGAGAAATAAAGGAATGCCTGGTCCTGGAACTTATAATTCAGTTACTGAAATAAATAAGGATGGGAAGTATGCAAATAGTAAAATTAGAAATATGAATGTTTATTCTTTTGGGAAACCTACTGATAGATTTAAGGTTAAAGATGAAAGAGTTCCTGGTCCTTGTTATAATATTCCCAGTGGTATTGGATATCAATATAATAGTAAATATGGTAATGATAGGAATACTGTTTTAACTGGAAGAATTCATTATTATAAATCTAAGGATAATTTCCCTGGTCCTGGATCTTATTTACCATTTAGTGAATTTGGAGTTTTAGTTTATAAATATGCTGATAAGAGTAGGAAACAAAAAGAAAAATTGAAGAAAGAAAAAGAAAGGAAAGAAAAGGAAAAAAAGAAAAGTGTTGAAATTGGAGAAGATACCAAAGAAAATACTGAAGGAAATAGATATTATACTGAAGGGAATGATATTAGGAATCATAATGAACCAGAAGAAGAAAATAAAGAAGAGAAAAATAATGACAATAACAACAAAAATGATTATAATAATTCAGATAATGATAATCATGAAGTAGAAAGTGAAATTCCTCATAATGATAATAATGAAAAAAATGATTTTGATAATAATAATAAAGAAGAAATGAATGAAATTAATAATGAAGAAGTAAATGAAAATAATAATGAAGAAGTAAATGAAAATAATAAAGAAGAAGTAAATGAAAATAATAATGAAGAAGTAAATGAAATTAATAATGAAGAAGCAAATGAAAATAATGCTGAAGAAGTAAATGAAAATAATAATGAAGAAGTAAATGAAAATAATAAAGAAGAAGTAAATGAAAATAATAATGAAGAAGTAAATGAAAATAATAAAGAAGAAGTAAATGAAAATAATAATGAAGAAGTTAATGAAATTAATAATGAAGAAATAAATGAAAATAATAAAGAAGAAGTAAATGAAAATAATAATGAAGAAGTAAATGAAAATAATAATGAAGAAGTAAATGAAAATAATAATGAAGAAGTAAATGAAAATAATAAAGAAGAAGTAAATGAAAATAATGCTGAAGAAGTAAATGAAAATAATAATGAAGAAGTAAATGAAAATAATAATGAAGAAGTAAATGAAAATAATAATGAAGAAGCAAATGAAAATAATAAAGAAGAAGTAAATGAAAATAATGCTGAAGAAGTAAATGAAAATAATGGTGAAGAAATAAATGAAGAAGAATAATGAAGAAATAAATGAAGAAGAATAAAAGATATTTAATTTTTTATTTTTTAATTAATCATTGAAAATAATATGAATTAAAGTTTTTTTAAAAGAAAAATAGAAATAAAAATGAAAAAAATATTTATTGTTTTTTAAATTTCATATTATATTTTTTATTTTTAAAATAAATTATTTGCTTCTTTTTTTTCCTTTATTAAAAATCCCTTTATACATTTTTTATAACATTTAAGGGTATCAATTCATAATATTAAAAATTAATGGTTTTGTAATTTAATTTATTACTTTTTTAAAGATTAAATATTTAAATAATATTTTTTATAAAAAATAAAATATATATGGAAAATTTTACAGAATCAGGAACATGTATTAACAATAATTTAAATGAATATAAAGGAATATTTTATAATGAAAATGAAGAAGAAGAACAGAAATTTTATGAAGGAGGAGCTCATTTTAAATATGATGATTTATATGAAATATTAGAAGAAATAGTAAAAAAAGAAGAAAAACAAAAAAATAAAATAATAACAGAATATAATCAAAATTTAGAAAATACAATTTTTAATTTTATTCCAAAAGGTAAATCAAGAAATAACCGAGATAATATTAATAATAAAAAAGAAGAAAGAAAAGAAAATGGAACAGAAATAAATAAAAATAAAGATAATTGTATTATTGGAGGAAAAAATAAATTAAAGAAAATATTTGGTATTTCTACTTTTACTTTATTTGATAAAAAACTTAAATTATTATTAAAAATGAATTTACCGAAAAAAAAATTAAAAAAGAAAAAAAATTCTCCTATTAAACCTATTAAAAATATAAGACCTACATCTTCAACTATTCAAAATAAACAAATAAATAAAAGAAAAGAAATATTAATTTTAGGAAATAATTTTCAAAATACTTCTTATCCAAAAGGAAGAAATGTTATTAATAATAAAAGTAAACTTAATTCTTTAAAAAAATTAAGTTTTTCTTCTCAAAATTTAAGAAAAATTTTTTCTCCTTTAAATAGATTTAATATAATATTATCAAAGAATCAAAAAAATAAATCTTTAAATAAAGGAAATAATAATAAACAACAGATTAAAAATATTATTCCTACTAAAACACCAATTTCAAAAATAAATACAGTAATATCTAATAAAAGTAGAAATATGAATATAATAAATGAATATAATAACTTTTTACAAAATTTAAATGAAGAAAAAATATCAAGAACTTTTCATAACAATAATAATAATAATAATATAAATAAAGAAGAAATAAGTTATTATCAAATAAAAGAAAAACCACATTCATTAGGAAAAATAAATTCAGATTCAGATAATACAATAAATATTAATTCTTCATTAAAAAAAAATAATGATAAAATTCCTTCTAATTTAGTTTCAAAAACAAATCAAAAATTATTTAATCATAAAAACCGTCATATTCATTTAATAAATAATTTATTTAGAAATAATAAAGATATAATAAATAATACTAATTTATTAGAAATATCTATTAAATCAAATATAAGTTCTACTCATAATTTAAATATTCAAATTCCTTCAAGAAATAAGAAATATAAAACTACAAATGTAAATAAGACTTCAAATAATTTTATCATTAATTCAAATATTAATATTATTAATCATTTAAAAAATCAAAAAAATAACTCAGCCCAAAAAAATAATGTAAATAAAGGTTTAATAAATAATAAAAATAAAGTAAGTGAAAAAATTTCTGATTCTTTAAGTAAATTAAAAACAAAATGTAGTTCAGTTAATTCTACAGGAAATAAAACTAATTCTATTATTGGGAAAAAATTATTATAAGTAAACACAAAATAATTATAATATTAACTTAACTATATAAATTATTAATATTTTAAATCAAATATATAAAAAATAATAAAATGAATATTATAACAAGTCATATATTATAATTAAAAATTTAAAAACTTAATTTACAACATACAATATATATATTTAATGTATAATTAACATTTTTTATTTGAATTAAGACTTTCATTTAATTTAGAATATATTTTTTTTGCTTTATTTAAACTAATAATAAATTTTTTTTCTTTACTATTTTTATAAGGAGAATTAATTATTGAATTAAAAGTATTATTTGATAATTTTTTAATTGGATTAAAAACATTAGTATGATAATGTACATTATTATTTTTTTTTTCATTTTTTTCAAGAAATCTTTTCTTTAAATTTTTAGGAGTTAATAAAGGAGAAAAATTTTCAGTTTTAATAGAAAGATTTTTACTTTTTGATTTTATTATTTTTTTTGATTTTCCAAATATATCATAATATTGTTTTATTGGAATTTTATCTTTTATATAATTTTTTGTCTGATTCATATATTTTGATTCATTACTCAATTTTGAATTATAATAAGTTGAAAAAGATTGAGTTTTATAAGATAAATTTATTTTCATTTTTTCTCTTGATTTATATTCTGATAAATTAAAATTTAATGATTTTAATAAATAAAGTTTAGAATATGAATTCTGTCTTTTTAAAAGATTAATTGAATTTGTTCTTCTTCTTATAGGTTGTTTAGATAATAATTTTCTTTCTTTTTCTGATTCCATTGATATATTATTATTAAATGTATTTTTAGTTGAATATATTTTTTTTGGATTCATTTTTGCTTTTTGAATTTTTACTTTAGATAATTCTAAATTATTCTTTTCTTTATTTGAATTTAAATTTATTATTTTCTTGTTATTATTATTTATGTTAATATTATTATCATTATTATTATTTGTTTTATATAATTCATTTATTATATTTAATATTGTTTTATCAATTGAGTTTTTTTCTCTTATAAAATTAATCTTTTTTTTCAGAAATTGGAAATCATAATTTTTATTGATTCTTAAATCTATACTAATTGTTATATCATCATTAACATTTATATTATCTATTGTTGTTTCTGAATTTAAAGTTTCGAAATTAGAAAATTCAATAATAGTTGAAGTTGAATTTAATTTATTTAAAATATTAGAAAAATCTTTATTTATATTTTCTTGATTTTCATTTTTTGTTATTATTAAAAGTCTTTTTTTATGCTTTTGATTATTTAACATTATTTTCATTATCTTTTTATCTAGAAAACAAGGATATAT
>JAEEGK010002083.1_pt1 | contig 50029 bp, 39 predicted proteins | sample 8958771 | NCBI WGS metagenome assembly JAEEGK01 (sample SAMN16246547, study PRJNA631951) | gut metagenome | biome: gut microbiome; feature: rumen; material: SC-attached | host: Bos | place: Iran: Karaj | collected 2018-10 | reverse complement strand
TCTGGCATCGATGATGGCGGAAGCCTGCTGTCTTTGAAGCATTGCCGCTGCAATTTCGGGAGCGTAAGCAAGGTAGGTGATCCTGGACTCGATGATCTCGATACCCGCAAGATTTACGCGTTCCTGGATTTCTTTCTTTATCCTGTCGGCAACGATCTCGCTGGAGCCTCTGAGTGACCCTTCGTCAGCCTGGCCGTCACCGGTGGTGTCAACGTTCTTCGCAACGTCGTAGGGGTAGATCCTTACGATATTTCTGAGGGCCGCATCACACTGGAGAGAAAGAAATTCCTTGTAGTTTTCAACGTTGAACACTGCCTTTGCGGTATCAACGATCTTCCAGGTAACCGCAATACCGATCTCGATGGGGTTACCGAGGCAGTCGTTGATCTTCTGTCTGGTATTGTTAAGGGTCATTATCTTAAGAGACAGTTTCTTTGATGTAAGCTCTGCTGCCGAAACCGCCTTTACGTCACCGCTCTGATTGAGTCTGGTGGTGGCTGCGGGGTTAAGAGCGGTAACAAAGGGATTTACCCAGTAAAATCCGTCGTTCTTAAGGGTTCCGATGTACTTGCCGAAGAGCGTCAGCACCATTGCTTCCTGGGGCTTTAAAACCTTAAGGCCCAGGGCGAAGATCCATCCGAGGCAGGCATACAGGATACATACCACGAAAAGGCAGATCACAAGGGGATCGTTATAGCCTTCCGTCTCAAATTTTGTTGCGCCGAAAACAATTCCGGCAACAGCCGCTGCGTAAGAAAGCAAAATCAGGATAAGTGCGGGCATTCCGTTCTTTCTGGCTTTTAAGATTTTTTCATTCATGGTTATTCTCCTTTTATTCTTCTTTAACTATTGCCTTTAAGCCTACATAAGCTATGGCCGTGATGATTAAGTATAACACTATTCTCAATGCACAGATAAGATATGCATTCAGTACCATTCCGAGGAACACGCTGCCTATGAGCATGATAACCGTAAGGACCATGTTCAGGAAAAGATAGAGACCTGAGGCCATACCCTGCTTTACCACTTCAACCTCATTCTCCCAGTCAAGTTTCATGAACTTTACACCGAAGAGACATCCGACGGTTGCCGAGAAGAAGCAAAGCAAAATTCCTTCAAGGATAAAGATCACGATCTCCGGAATCGAGGCCTTTGCCGCTATCGAAAGGCACAGGGTTCCGATGAACTGGGCTGGAACGGAAATGTAGAGGTTTGCAAGGATCTTACCTCTGTACAGTTCCATTTTCTTTATGGGAAGGGACTGAATTATCCAATAGTTCTTTCCTTCAAGGGAAGGCGAAGCACAGGTTAACGCCAGCATTCCGGTCATGAGATAGATTATAAAAGGGACCGCCACCCTTATGACATCAATGCTTACAGTGGCTCCCTGAGTCATAGCCCCGATTATGTTTTCAACACCCACAAAGAGCGAGATCACACCCACCAGAACCGCCAGCACATATCCGAAGCCCGCATTCGTAAGGAAAACGACGGAACCGAAGAAGCGCTTGAGTTCCTTGAATGCAACACTCTTTTCGATGTTTCTTTTCTGCTGCTTTCCAAGCCTGTACGTATGCTTTGATTTGCTTCCGGCGGTGATTATCGCGTTTATCCTTCTGTAGGAGCCTGCCACCAGCAGGAACGCGCCTTCAAAAAGAAGGAGTGAAACCGCAAGCAGCAAGATTATCGAAAGGATATTTCCGTAAATCACGCCTTCCTTAAACCAGCGTGCGATGGGGTACCAGGTTTCTATTTTGCCGGTAATGTCCGAAAAACCGTTCAGGATCTCTGTGTAGGCTTCCTCTTTGATCATGTCCTCAATAAAGAACCTTGAAAAGAAGGCAAGGATCAAAACCGCAAATATCAGCACGATCTGCACTATCTTCCAATGCTTGAAGTAGGAGCTTATCTTTGCGAAAAAGAAACCGAAAAGGCTCGCAACCAACATGGGAACAAGGGGTACAACAAAGGAGAGGATCACCCATGCGGGATATACCCAAACGGCGGGATGTGCATACATTCCGTAACCAATCAGCATAGATACCGAGATTGACATATACCAGGGGAGAGACTTGATGTACATGTATAAGAACTTGTCTCCCACCACGGTCTTGATGCTGAAGGGAAGGGATACTATCATGTCATATTCCCTGAATCCGAAGAGGTAGCTGTTGCTCTTGATAAATGTAAATATCAGGGAGATGGATGATATGGTCAATACGTTTAAAAGGGGCATATATTCGATAAGTCCCGAGGTCCCGAGGCCGATGGCGCTTAATATGCAATATGCCATGAGCATCAGGTAAAGCATGGAAAAACCTATGATATTACCTATCATCAGGCCCTTTTTCTTTTTATCTTTGGAAGTTTTTAAAACGTTCCATGCGCTTGTGGACCGTAAAAACGTCCTTAGCAGCAATAATCTTTTACTTTTCATCAGCACCCTCCAGGAATACTTCCTCAAGTGACTTGCCGCCTGTAAGTTCTTCCATGGTACCCTGTGCTATGATCTTGCCCTTTTTGATGATGGCAGCCTTGTTACAGAGTTTCTCGGCCACTTCAAGAACGTGGGTCGAAAAGAAAACGGCGCAGCCCCTTGAACACATATCATGCATGATTTCTTTTAATCTGTGGGTAGCCATGGGATCAAGACCCACGAAAGGTTCGTCCATCACCATGAGCTTCGGCTCATGGATAAGCGCCGAGATTATGGCAAGCTTTTGCTTCATACCGTGGGAGTAGGAAGAGATCAAATCTCCCAAAGCATCGGTAAGTTCAAGCTTTCCCGCATATTCCTTGATCCGCTCTTCACGGGTATTCGCATCAATATCAAAAACATCGGCAATGAAGTTTAAGTACTGGATGCCCGTAAGATTTTCGTAAAGGTCCGGGTTATCGGGAATGTAAGCCGTGACCTTCTTGCATTCCAATGGCTCTTTCTTTACCGAATGGCCGTCTATATAGATCTCACCGTCGGTAAAGTCAAGCACGCCCACGATGGCTCTGATGGTGGTACTCTTTCCGGCTCCGTTGTGACCGATGAATGCGTAAATGTCGCCGCTTTCCACAGTCAGCGAAACATTGTCCGCAGCCTTCTTGTCACCGCTGTAGGTTTTTGAATAGTTTTCGATCTTAAGAATTGACATTGCTGTGTCCTCCTGTTTGATATCATTATGATATCACATTAATTTCAATTGTCAATACCCTTTTCTGAGTAAAGGCATCATTGACATTAATCGTAAAAATCATTAAAATAGCATAAAATAAGTACATTTTGCAAAGAAGAGACTAAATTATGGACTATGTTAAAGAACCCAAAATGCGCCCCGTATTTCCAAAGCGCGCAGTTGTTACCGCAGGAATGCCCTACGGAAACAAAGAACTTCATTTCGGTCATATCGGCGGCGTGTTCGTGCATGCCGACACCTTCGCACGTTTTCTTCGTGACCGTATAGGTGCGGATAACGTTATTTTCGTATCGGGAACCGACTGCTACGGCTCTCCCATTCTCGAAGGGTTTCGTAAGGCCAAAGAAAACGGTACCTTTGACGGCACCATCGAAGATTACGTTAAGAAGAATCACATTTCACAGAAAGAAACCCTTGAAAAATACGAAGTGAGCCTCAACCTTTTCGGAGCCTCCGCTCTCGAAAGGGCCGGTGAGATCCACAAAGAGGTTTCCGCGGAAGTATTTGAAAAGCTTTATGAGGCCGGAACTCTTGAAAAGCTCAGCACTCCCCAGTTTTTCGATCCCAAGTTTAAGTGCCTGTTAAACGGACGTCAGGTCATCGGTAAATGTCCCATTCAGGGCTGCCAGTCGGAGAAGGCTTACGCAGACGAATGCGACCTCGGACATCAGTACATGCCCACAGAGCTTATCGATCCTCACAGCACCCTTTCGGGCCTCACTCCCGAGCTTGTGGACGTTACCAACTGGTATTATAAGCTTGAGGATTGCATCCCCATGATGCAGGCTTACGTTGACGATCTTCGAAAGAACTCCAATGCCCGTAAGTACATGCTTACCACCATTGAAGAGTTCTTAAAGCCCCCTTACATTTACGTTCAGAAGAAATTCGTGGAGGACCTTGATGCGCTTCGTTCCAAGTTCCCCGCCCACGACATGCTTGACGATAACAAAAATTCCTACACCTTCGTGTTTAAGAATCTTGATGACAGAGATGCCGCAAGAAAGGTTCTCGAAGGCATGGACATTAACTACCGTACAGGTAAGACCCTGGTTCCCTTCAGACTTTCCGGTAACATCGAGTGGGGTGTTCCCTTCCCGGAAAAAGAAGGGCTTAAGGACTTAACCTTCTGGGTATGGCCCGAATCCCTCTGGGCTCCCATTTCCTTTACGAAAACCTACCTTGAGAGCAAGGGTTTTGACGGGAACGAATGGCTTAAGTACTGGAACTCAGAGGATGCCACCGTTTATCAGTTCATCGGTCAGGACAACATTTCCTTCTACGGTATCGCACAGCAGGCCATGTGGGAATCCATGGGACTTAAGAAGACTTTCCTGGTACCCAACAACCACATCCTGTTCATGAACAAGAAGGCCTCCAGCTCCGGTTCCATCAAGCCTCCCATGGCAAAGGATCTGCTTGAGTTCTACACTGCTGAGCAGATGCGCATGCATTTCTTAAGCCTCGGACTTGCAAACAAGAGCGTAAGCTTCGATCCTCAGGCATATCTTCCCGAGGAAGAGCGTAACGGTGCCGATCCGGTCCTTAAGGACGGAAACCTTCTTACCAACGTATTTAACAAGATAATCAGGACCTGCTTCTACACTCTTCAGAAGGATTTCAACGGAAAACTTCCCAAGCTTCCCGTCACCGAAAGCATTCTGGAAGAAACCAAAGAAGCCATCCTTACATACGAGCAGAACATGTACGATCACCAGTTCCACAAGATTACCTATGTTCTCGATACTCTTATCAGAAACATGAACAAGAACCTGGTAAACAACATGCGTACCGCCGAAGCAAACAACGATACCGCATTGAAGGCTCAGGTTCTTACCGATGCTTTCTACGGCGTAAGAGTTGCTACGACCCTTCTTCATCCTATTGCTCCTTCGGGATGCGAAAAGATTAGAGAATATCTGAATGTGGATGAGCGAATCTACAGCTGGGATCACATCTTTGAGACCCTTACGGATCTCTTTGACGATCCCGACAATCACACATTTAAATTCCTTGAGCCCAGAGTCGACTTCTTCAAGATGCACGAAACACAGCTTGCGGCCAAGGAACAGCAGTGATCGCCGGGCGGGAGCAAATAACTCAATGTAAAAAAACAAAGGAGCGAACCTTTCGGTTTCGCTCCTTTTCTTTGTCTTTAGATCACCGATCAATCAAGTTCGGTCTTTCCTGTATATAGTTCGTAATATCTTCCGCCTGCGGCCAGCAGTTCGTCATGGTCGCCGCGTTCAATGATCTCACCGTGTTCAAGCACTATGATCGCATTGGCGTTTCTGACCGTAGACAGCCTGTGGGCTATGACAATGGTGGTACGTTCCTTCATTAGTCTGTCCATACCGTGCTCGATATGGCGCTCGGTCCTGGTATCGACGGAGCTGGTGGCTTCATCAAGGATCAGGATGGGAGCCTTGGAAATGGCCGCACGGGCAATGTTAAGCAACTGCCTCTGGCCCTGGCTTAAGTTTGCCCCGTCACCTTCAAGTACCGTGTCGTACCCGTTTTCAAGCCTCATGATAAAGGAATGGGCGCTGGCAAGCTTTGCTGCCTCGATAACTTCCTCATCCGTGGCATCGAGCCTGCCGTAGCGGATGTTTTCACGCACGGTTCCGCTGAACAGGTGTGTATCCTGAAGCACCATGGCAATATTCTTACGAAGAAAATCTCTCTTGTAATCTCTGATGTCCACACCGTCGATCTTGATGCTGCCTTCATTTATATCATAAAATCTGGTGATCAGGTTGGTGATGGTGGTCTTACCCGCACCGGTGGAACCCACCAGGGCTATCTTCTGTCCGGGCTTTGCATAGAAGGAAACGTTCTTAAGCACCGTCTGGCCCGTCACATAACCGAAGGTAACGTTCTCAAGAACGATACTGCCGGTAAGCTTCTCGGGTTCTTTTGCATCGGGAGCATCCGGAGCTTCGGGATCCGTATCCATAACTTCAAACACACGCTCCGCACCCGCAAGCGCCGAGAAGATCTCGGTCATCTGCATGGAGATCTCGTTTATGGGGCGGGAGAAATGCCTTGAATAGTTTACAAATATCGTAAGTCCGCCGATATCGAAGCCTCTGAGCACGCAAAGGATACCGCCCACCATGGCCGTCAGGGAATAAGAAACCTGACTTAAGTTACCCATCACGGGGCCCATGATCCCGCCAAAGAACTGGGCGAATAACTGCTTGCCCCTTAAATCGGTGTTGAGATAATCGAATTCATCCACCGAGGCATCCTCATGGTTAAAGACCTTAACCACCTTCTGTCCGCTGATGGTCTCCTCGATAAAACCGTTTAAGGATCCCAGTGCCGCCTGCTGCTGTTTATAGTATCTGCGGCTCTTGTTTGCCACAAACTGGGCGGCTTTCATCATCACAGGTGCCATAACAAGAGTGATGAGCGCAAGCCATACATTGGTGTAGAACATGAGCACCAGCGTTCCAATAAGGGAAATCGCTCCCGAGAACAAAGAAATGATGGTGTTGTTCAGCATATTTCCCACAGCGTCCACGTCGTTGGTGAAACGAGACATGATATCGCCGTGATTGTTGGTATCGTAGTATTTTAAAGGAAGCCTGCTGATCTTCTCAAAGAGCTCGTTTCGGATGGAGGCCAGGGCGTTCTGTGAAACCCCGATCATTATCCTCTGCTGAAGATACTGGGCAATGATACCTGCGCCATAGATGCAGGCCATGGCGGTTATTCCCGAAGCCAGGGTTGCTACGGTGCCGTTACCCCCTGTGATACTGTTGATAACGGGCCTTAAGATATAGGAGCCCGCAAGGCTCGATGCGGTATAGGTCAGCACCAGCATCAGCACTATGACGATCTTCCAGGTATCTTTCTTCATGTATGAAAACAATCTTTTAATGCTGGCTCCCATGTTCTTGGGCTTACCCTTTGCCATGGGAACGGCACGTCTGCCGCCGCCGGCTTTTCCCGAGGCCTTACCGTTTAAAAGGTCGCTTTCAAACTGTTTGATGTAGGCTTCGTTTTTCTTTTTGTATTTACTGTCGAGGCGTGCGAAGGTTTTTTCGTCCATTATGCGCCCACCTCCTTATCAGCCTGAGAGTAGTAGATCTCTCTGTAGGCCTCACAGTCTTTCATAAGTTCCTCATGATTGCCGAGTCCCACTATCTTTCCGTCATCAAGGACCACGATCTTGTCGGCTTCGATGATGGAAGAAATTCTCTGGGCAATGATGATCTTGGTGGCATCACCCATGACTTCCTTGAGGTTTGCCCTGATCACGCGCTCCGTGGCGGTATCAACCGCGCTGGTGGAGTCATCGAGAATGAGGATCTTGGGTTTCTTAAGAAGAGCCCTTGCGATACAAAGTCTCTGCTTCTGTCCGCCGGAAACGTTTACGCCGCCCTGACCGAGGTCCGTTTCGTACCCGTCCGCAAAGGAAGTTACGAAACCGTTGGCCTGAGCAAGCTCCGCTGCGTGCTTCATTTCTTCTTCCGTGGAGTTTTCATCGCCCCAAAGCAGGTTCTCTGCGATGGATCCGGAGAAAAGCACATTCTTCTGAAGCACCATGGCCACGCCGTCCCTAAGGTTCTTAAGGGAATAATCCTTCACGTTCACGCCGTCGACGAAAACATCACCGGAGTCGGTATCGTAAAGTCTCGGAATGAGAGCCACGAGAGAGGACTTGCCGGAACCCGTGGAACCGATGATCCCCACGGTCTCGCCGGAATTTATCTTTAAGTTTATGCCGTCAAGCACGGGCTCGTCCGAATGCTTGTAATATCTGAAGGAAACATTCTTAAATTCGATACTTCCGCTTTCAACCTTCTTATCGGGCAAAGAAGCGGTCTCGTCTTCAACATCGGGCTTCTCGTCCAGGATCTCGTTGATCCTTCGGGCGGATGCCACCGCACGGGAGCTCTGAAGGATAACCATGGAGGTCATCATAAGGGAGAACAGGATCTGTGTAACGTAGGTAATGAAGGCCGTAAGGTCTCCCACTTCCATGCTGCCGGCGATTATCTGTTTTCCGCCGTTCCATACCACCGCGATGGTGGTTGCGTTCATGGCAAGGCTCATAAGAGGCATGGTGGTGATGACCACTTTAAATGCCCTGAGGGAAGCATCTTTAAGATCGCCGTTGGATCTTTCGAATTTCTCCTGTTCGAAATCACCCCGTACAAAGGACTTGATAACGCGCACATTCGTAAGGGATTCGCGGATGGATGAGTTAAGGCCGTCGATCTTACCCTGCAGATTTTTAAATCTCGGGAAACCTATCCTTAAAACGATAAATACAACAATGATCAAAACAGGGATGATCATCAGGATTATCATTGCAAGAGACGGGTTAATGGTGAATGCCATGATTACGGCGCCTATCAGCATACCGGGAGCCCTTAACATCATACGAAGCATCATGTTGATAAGGCTCTGTACCTGAGTTACGTCGTTGGTAAGACGGGTTACCAGAGAACCTGTACTGAATTTATCGATGTTTGCAAAGGAAAACTTCTGAACATGAGCAAAAGCATCCTTTCTTAAATCGGCCGCAAAACCTATGGAGGCCTTTGCTCCGAAATATGCTCCTCCGATTCCTCCGAGGGCCATCACCACCGCAAGGCCGATCATCATCATACCTGTGCGGGTGATATAGCCTATATCTTTCGTGGCAACACCGTTATTGATTATCAGTGCCATCATCTTCGGAAGAAAGATTTCTCCGAGAACTTCCACAATCATGAGGATCGGGCCGCATATAAAAGAAAACAAATATGGTTTGATATATTTACCGTATCTTCTCACTGCTGCCTCACTTTCTTTATACACAATACAGAAACAATTATATACCAAACAACGCTGATTTCAATAAAACGCTTTATTAAAAAAGGATAAACCACCGCGATGAAATCCTACACATTTGACAGGTTTCATGATATAATGATACAAGCATTTGTGCGGGGTTACATCTTATGAAAATAGCAGTACTGATCTGCAGTCTTGCTTTTGACACACAGAAGGCATTCATGAAGGGCATTGAGCGCAGGGTACGTGACATGGGTGACGTATGCTCTGTTTTTTGTTGCCATATGAATGCTTTTTATAATGAGGAATTCTCCGCAGGCGAATTCGCCATCTTCAATCTTCCCGACCTGTCTTCTTTCGACGGTATCGTTTATGTCAGAAACACCTTCCAGAAACCGGGCTTTGATGCGGGCATGATCGAGCGCATCAAGCAAAGCGGCGTAAACACCGTGGTGGTGGACGGTTATTCCCCCGACTTTGTCAATATAATGTCCGACGAAAGCGGCAGCATGAGCAAGATAACCAAGCACCTGGTCAAGTCTCACAACTGCCGGAAGTTATACTTCCTCGGCGGGCCTGCCCAGAACCCCGATACCAAGCTCCGTTACAAGGGCTTTATGGATGCTGTGCAGGAACTGGGCCTTGAATTTAAAGAAGACTGGGTTACTTTCGGAAATTACGAATACAGTTCCGGCGTCGACGCAGCCGGGTATTTCTTAAGCCTCGGTGCTCCCCTTCCCGATGCCATCGTCTGCGCAAATGACGAAATGGCTGTGGGTGTCTGCACCGAATTAAAGAGACGCGGTATCAAGATCCCCCGTGAAATAAAGGTTACGGGAACGGACTTTGACTCAGTATCGAGAGTCTTCTCTCCCAGGATCACCACCATCAAACGTCAGCAATATCAGAAGGGTCTTGCAGCCATAACGACCCTTCATGAATATAAAGAACACACCATCGGCGAGACCATCACCTCTCCCATAGTCATTTTCTGCGGAGAGACCTGTGGCTGCGAGATCTCCGAAGAATTAAAGACCGACGCTGCCACCACCAATGCTTTGGCCGTGGACCGCTATACCCAGTCCGAGCTTACCCAGTTCATCAAACGAATGACCGCGGGTCTTATCAGCAAGCGCGGATATCACAATCTGTTTTCCGAGTTAAAGCGCCACACGACCTCCATGAGACCGGATGAACTTTATCTTTGCATAAATGTCCAGCCCGATTACAAGATCGACTACGCGGACTATTCTCTCGCCCTTTCCGAGCTTGACAGCAATATTGCCAAGGACTATACGAGCGAACTTATATCCGCCCTTAACTGTAAGGGCGGTGAGATCACTGCCAGTGAAGAAGGCGAATATTTCGAGAAAAGCGACCTCTTCCCCCCTGCAGCCATGGGCGGCAAGACCGGAAGCACCTACTATTTCTTCCCTATCCATTATATGAACCGTAACTTTGGCTATGCCATCATCGGTCGTGACGGAACCCTGGTAAGAAACGATTTCTTCCCCAACTGGTGCACCATAGTCAGCAATGCCCTTGAAAATTCCCGCATCCGTTCTGTCCTTGAGCAGGTGGTTTCCGCCCTGGACCGCATGTGGATCTACGATACCCTCACGGGGATCTACAATCGTGCGGGTTTCTTTAAGCTTTCGGAATACATAGTTGCCGAAAGCATTCAGGAAAAGATCCCTGTCTGCGTGATCTTTCTTGATGTGGACGGTCTTAAAAAGGTCAACGACATCTACGGCCATGACGAGGGCGACCTTCTTATCAAGAACATCGCCTCGATCCTTAAAGAAAACAAGCACCACGGCGAGATACTCATGCGCTACGGCGGAGACGAGTTCGTGCTTCTTGCCGCAGGCTATGACGATGCCAAGGCCGAAGGCTGCATCAAACGTCTGGAATCCGCCATGGAAAAATTCAACGAAAAGTCCGATAAACCCTACAAACTTGAGGCTTCCATCGGCTATTGCATAACCACCCTTCAAAAGAAGGATGACCTGGCGGAACTTATCGAAAATGCCGACAAAGAAATGTATAAGAACAAAAAGACAAGAAAAGCCGCCAGAGAGGATAATCCCGGCGGTAATGTTTAACAAGATTCCGAATCTCGCCCGTTAATTTTTGGTTAATGTGGATATTTACTTAAAATTCATCGCTGATATAATCAGTCTTAACCAGTAAGGAGGTGCTTTATGCAGGCTAAGATCACCCTGACTCCTAAAGCGGTTAAAGAATTTGTAAGTATTACGTCCAAATGCAATTTTGACATCGACATCGCAAGTAACAACCGATACATTGTGGACGCCAAGTCCATCGTTGGCATACTCGGTCTTGATATGACCCAACCGCTTACAGTCACTTATCGAGGTTACGATCCCGATCTTGAAAACTTCATAAAATCGCACGCACTTGCCTGCTAAGGGGCTTGGATGTTGCGGTTGACTCCCGTTTCCGTCTTATGTAAGATAAGATAGATCAGGGAGTTTTTTTATGTACGAAATTACCGTTTCCGTAAGAAATTTAATAGAGTTCATACTGCGAAGCGGTGACATTGACAACCGTGTCGGAGGCCTTGCTTCTGACCCGGACACCATGCAGGAAGGCTCCCGCATTCACAGGACCATTCAGAGGCAGGCGGGAGCGGACTATAATCCCGAAGTGTCTCTTTCTTTTTGCTACGAAGAAGGGGATTGCCGCATAATCGTAGAGGGGCGCGCCGACGGGATAATCCGGAACAAAAAGGGCGTCACTGTTGACGAAATAAAGAGCACCTATGCGGATGTCATGAGCTACACGGAGCCAAGGTCCATCCACCTTTCCCAGGCTAAATTCTACGCACACATGATGGCTTTGAAGGAATCTCTCCCCGCCGTCAGCGTACGTCTTACCTACGTAAATATCGCCACCGAAGAAGTCAAATATTTTAACGAAACCTACTTTGCGGACGATCTTAAGGCTTTCTGCGACGACGTCTGCTCACAGTATGTAAAGTGGGCCGTTTTTGACGCCAAGCGTCGCGAAAAACGGGACGAGAGCATCAAGGGTCTCCCCTTCCCCTTTGAATACCGGGAAGGACAGGACGAGCTGGTGCGCCAGGTGTACTACACAATTTACCATAAAAGAAAACTCTTTCTTGAAGCCCCCACCGGCGTCGGAAAGACCGTTGCCACCCTCTACCCTTCCATTCAGGCCATGGGGCAGGGGCTTATTTCAAAAATCTTTTATCTTACGGCAAAGACCATCACCCGGACCGTTGCCGGGGACTGCATATCCCTGCTTTCAAGATCGGGGCTAAAGGCTAAGAGCATCATCCTTACCGCAAAGGAAAAGATCTGCCTTTCCACGGGGGAATGCAATCCCGATGCCTGTCCCTTTGCAAGGGGGCACTTTGACCGCGTCAACGATGCGGTGTTTACCATGCTTAAAGAATGTGACGAATACTCAAGGGAAACAATAATTGAGTACGCGGAGCGCTTTAATGTCTGCCCCTTCGAAACGTCACTCGATCTGAGCATGTTCTGCGATGTCATAATCTGCGACTATAACTACGCCTTTGACCCGCGGGCAAGATTAAAGCGATACTTCGCCGCGGAGACAAAGGAAGATTATCTGTTTTTGATCGATGAAGCCCACAATCTGGTGGACAGAGCCCGTGAAATGTACTCCGCCACCCTTATCCGCGAGGATTTTTCCGCCTTAAAGACCATAACAGCCGAAGAGCTTCCGGGCATGTCAAAGAAGTTTTCCCGCTGCTACAAGGCCTTCACCGCCTTAAAATCCCTGTGCGATTCCGAAGGGATGCACGACTTTCTCCTTCACATCACCAATCCTCCCACGGACGGCGTGGTGAAGGCTTTGCTCTCCCTCTATGCGGACATCGACAATTTTCTTCGTAACGAGCGCAAATCCAACAAAAAGAAGGTGTACTCCAAGGAAGTCGTCGATGCGGTGCTGGACAGTTTCTTTGAGATATCCCACTTTTTGAACATTTACGAGCTGGTGGATGAAAACTACAGTGTTTATGCGGCCTACGATGAGCTCGGGGATTTCTTTTTAAAGCTCATGAGCGTAAATCCCTGCAACAATCTGGCGGAATGCATGGGAAATGTGCGCTCCTCCGTGCTTTTTTCCGCTACGCTCTTACCCATCAAATACCATAAGAACCTCTTAGGCGGTGCCCCGGAGGATTACGAAGTTTACGCAAAAAGCATCTTCGATCCCGACAAACGGGGGCTTTTCATCGCAAAGGACGTCACCAGCAAATATACCAGACGCGGCGATGACGAGTACAGAAAGATCGCCCGCTACATCCATCTGGTTTCAGGCGCAAAGCCCGGAAACTACATGGTTTTTGCACCTTCATACAAGTTTATCGAGAATGTTTACAAGATCTACGAAGAAGAATATCTTCCCCTTTCGGGTGCAGAATGTCTGCTGCAGGATCCGTCCTTGGACGAAGCGGGAAGAGAATCGTTTCTAAGCAGGTTTACGGGAAATACGGGAGCCCCGGAATCTTCCGATATTTTCGGAGCCATAGACATGGACGTGGAAATCGAAGAAAGCACCACACTTATCGGGTTCTGCGTTCTTGGCGGTATTTTTTCGGAGGGTATAGATTTAAAGAAGGACAGCCTCATCGGCGTGATAATCGTCGGGACCGGAATTCCCCAGGTGTGTCTCGAACGGGAACTTATGAAGGATATCTTTGATAAGACCGATGACCGCGGGTACGATTTTTCCTACAAATATCCCGGCATGAACAAAGTCCTGCAGGCTGCGGGCAGAGTCATCCGCACCGAGGAAGACACGGGGGTTGTGGTGCTGCTGGACGAACGGTTCCTGCAACGCGGGTACCGGGAAATGTTCCCAAGAGAGTGGGAAAACTTTCGGACCGTGAACCTTGATACTGTGGGGGAAGAAGTTGCGATGTTCTGGGATCGTGTTGACAGTTGATTGCCCCTCGCCGAAGCGGTGGCAAACATTCTTCACTAGCCGCCTTCACACTAAACTCACGGCACTTTGCCCAAACGGCACCTCTCTCGCGAACTCGCGCGAAACGCGCTCAGACAACGCTCCTTCGGCACCGGGCAAAGCACCCTTCGTTAAGTGTCCGGCTTAATCGTTCAGAATCGTTTCCGCCGCTCCGGCGTGATTGAAATGCAACATTGAAGACATAATGGAATACAAAGAAAACAAATAGCACCCTGCGAAGCCGTTAAGCCGCGCAGGGTGTTTCTTTTCTCTTGCTTTTTCTTTTTTGCTCTGATAAACTACTCCTATCTTATTTGAGGCTCAGCCTCAATCACAGAGTTTCTTGACCGGTCGGTCGGATTTCTCAAACATAACAATTCTATCAATTCTTTTATTTCTAAGGAGGTTCTTTTTATGTCTAATCGCGAATTCAAAAGCGATGTGTTCTGTATGCTCCTTCAGGAGCCTGAAAATGCCCTGCAAATCTATAACGGGCTAAACAATTCCCACTATACCGATGCTACGCTGGTAAAATCACAGGTCCTCGACAAGGGTATTTCTTTGTCCGTAAGAAACGATGCGGCTTTTATCGTCGGGTCGGATCTGAGTCTATATGAACATCAGGCGACCTATAATCCCAACATGCCCTTGCGGCATCTGATATACTTTTCGCACATCATCGATAACATGATCCGAAAAGAAGATATGGACCTGTATGCGTCCAAAAGAATATCTATACCGGTACCTCAATTTGTGGTATTCTATAATGGGATTGATAAAAGGCCATCGGTTGAGATCCAGCGTCTGTCCGACAACTTTCAAAAGAAAACCGAAAAGCCCAATATTGAACTTGTATGCACCGTATACAACATTAATCCCGGTTACAATTCGGAGTTGGTTGATAAATGTCCTGTGATTAAGGATTATACAGAGTTTGTAGAGCGAGTCAGGACACTGTATTGTGGTAACAAGGAACTCGAAGAAGCCATCGACAGCTCCATTGACAGTTGCATGAAGGACGGTATCCTGGAAGATTTCTTCCGACGCAGACGAAACGAGGTGACTAAAGAAACCATGATCGATATGAGATGGGAAGTACGCGAAAGACTGATTCGCAGAGATGAACATAATGACGGGGTTTATGAAGGAAGATTTTTACACCTGATTGAGTTGGTTATCCGCAAGATCCAAAAGGGCAAATCTGTTTCGGAAATTGTCGACGATCTTGATGAGGATGAGGATCTCATTTCCCGCATTTACGAGATTGCCCTTCGACATGCACCGGATTATGATGCAAGTGAAATCTATAAGGAACTGCCGGAATCCAAAGCGACGGAAACGTATTGATAAACATTGATCGGATAAAGCAAGTTAAAGGCTCGACCCACTGCTGCATAGCGGAGGGCCCAGAGCCTTTTTCTTATGTTTGGGTCGCGGGTTGCGGGGGCAGGGTTCATTTTTCTCTTGATTTCCGCCCGAATTTGTAATTAAATTAATTGATGAGAAATGGCGGTTTCGATGCGAAACCCGCCCGGAGGAGCCAGATGGACAAGACTTACATTCCCAAAGACTATAAACCCGAGCTTAACCTGCATGATACGCAGGTGGCCATCAAGATCGCAAAGGACGCCTTTCAGTCGATCCTTGCGGAGAGACTTAATCTCCTGCGCGTGTCTGCACCGCTTTTTGTAGACCCTGCGGACGGTTTGAACGATAACTTAAACGGTGTGGAGCGACCTGTTGCATTCGGCATCAAGGAGCAGAACGAGTACACCGCCGAAATCGTACACTCCCTTGCGAAGTGGAAGCGTTACGCTTTGAAGAAATACGGCTTCGAAGTAGGCGAAGGCTTATATACCGACATGAACGCCATCCGCAGAGATGAGGATACGGACAACATCCACTCTATTTACGTGGATCAGTGGGACTGGGAAAAGATTATTACCGAAGAGGATCGTAACCTCGACACCCTGAAGGCTGTAGTCAAGGAAGTTTATACCGCAGTCAGAAAGACCGAGAAATATCTGGCCATCGAATATGACTATATCGAGGAGATCCTTCCTCATGACATTTTCTTTATAACATCGGACGAACTTCTGGAGATGTTCCCCGACAACACTCCCAAGGAGCGTGAATACTTCATTACCAAGGCCAAGGGCGCCGTTTGTATCATGAAGATCGGCGATACCCTTGAAAACGGCGAACGTCACGACGGACGTGCTCCCGACTATGATGACTGGGCATTGAATGCCGATATTTTCGTTTACTATCCCGTGCTCGACATCGCCCTTGAACTTTCCTCCATGGGTATCAGGGTAGACGCGGCGTCCCTTAAGTATCAGCTTGAAAAATCCGGCTGCGAGGATCGGGCCAAGCTTCCCTTCCAGAAAGCGATCCTTAACGGTGAGCTTCCCTTCACCATCGGCGGAGGTATTGGACAGTCGAGACTTTGCATGTTCCTTCTTCGCAAAGCACATATCGGTGAGGTCCAGTGTTCGCTCTGGCCTCCGGAAACGGTCAAGACTCTTTCGGAGCACGAGATCCCGTTACTGTAAAATAAAAGAGGGTGAATGACAATTGTCATTCACCCTTTGTTTTGTTGATTTTATTGATTTCCGTACATGATGCTTTATTTCAGGATTCCTGTCGTCACAAGCTTGATGGGCATAACATGAAGCTGCCACATTTTGTAGGTGGTGCCGTGGTTAAACATATAACCGAAGCTTGTGAAGAAATCAATCGCAAGCATGACCGTAAGTGCTATCACTATACAGGTCTTTGCATTGTTCATGCTTCCGTGGATCCACTCCATAACCGCGATAAAGATCTTATCCATGAAAAAGAAAATGATCACGGTAAAACCGATGCTTGTAAAAAGACTGGTATATCTGGTCACGTGGAAGGGAAGCGATTCGTAGTTCCAGTAAATAATTCCGGTGGTACGCTCCACCGCTTTTCCGAGTATAATCTCTCCGACTGACACCGCAATGAAACAGAGTCCGATGTAAAGACCCCAGTTATCGCTGTTGGGCACTCCCAGTACGAAGTACAGGCCAACAACGGCAATTCCGTAACCAAGAAGGAACGGAAGGCTCATGTTCCGGTTGTCAACGTAGCCTCTGCTGAAAAGAAGAAACAGATTCTCAAGGCAGAAGCCCAAAAATGAAATAAAGCAAATCATCGCAAGGTAATCAATGCAATTATACTCACGGGGATTTCTTCTCATAGCAATCATTCCTTTCGTAAAAAACCCATGTGTAATGTCACGATGACGTTATTCTTTTTGCGACTAACAGTTTATCACCAGTTTTTGATTTCGTCAATATTCGGGCAAATGCCCGATCAATCCCGCAAACTTGGCTGTTGTCAGCAGTTTATATATGCGCCGGCCTGAACCTTCCACATCTGCGCGTATTTGCCGCCGAGGGAAAGCAGTTCTTCGTGAGTGCCCTTCTCGACCACCCGTCCGTTTTCAAGCATAACGATCCTGTCTGCGATCCTGGTGGTTGAAAGACGGTGGGAAATAAAGATGACCGTTTTGTCCTTTGTGGCCGTGAGCATGGCGTGGTTAAGCTGATATTCCGCTATGGGGTCCAAAGCACTGGAAGGTTCGTCCAGTATCATGAAACCCGAATTCTGGTAAAATACCCTGGAAATGGCCAGTTTCTGCGCTTCGCCCCCGGAAAGGTTCACTCCATCCTCGTAGATCTCCGTCGTAAGATTGGTGGAAAGACCCTTTTCCTCCGCATCTATCCGCTTCTTTAAACCGCTGTCGGAAAGAGCGGTGTTGACCCGCTCCGTATCCTCAGCGTCAAAATTGTCCATGACCACATTCTCCGCAACAGTTCCCGCAAAGATCTTAAAGTCCTGGAACACGACTCCGATGGACTTCCGGTATTCCTTAACATCGTATTTCCGGATGTCTTCGGCATCCATCCTGATAACACCGCCGTCCGGGTCGTAAAGCCGCATGAGGAGTTTGACAAGGGTGGTTTTTCCGGCTCCGTTGTAGCCTACCAGCGCTATTTTTTCACCGGGCTTTATATCCAGGTTAATGTCGTTTAGCAGCGGTTCCTTTTCTTTGTTGTAGCCGAAGGAAAGTGCTTCCGTTTTGACGGCATGGGCCTTTGACTCGGGAACCAGGTCTCCTTCGGACTTTATCTTTGTTTCGTACTCAAGGAAGTTTCTTATCTTCTGCACGTAAAGGCTCGTTTCACAGGCGAAAGGATAGGTATCCGTGAACACTCTCAGTCCCCGCTTCAAACGGTTGAAGGAATTGTAGAGGATCGCCACGCTGCTGAAGGACAGCACCTTTAAGACTGCTGCCTTGAAAACCAGATACCCTATGTAGAGCACGTCGCAGAAAAAGTCGTTGCCCACGTAATTTCCCATATATCTTTGGAAAAAGTGCATGTTTGCGTACTTTTTCTCCGTATCGTAAACTTTCGCATTTGCCTCCGCAAAGGTCTCTCCGAGGCATTTTTTCACTTCGGGATTAAGGCGGATCTCCTTGGCGTAATCCGAAAGATAGAACACGCGCTTGACATACTCTCTCTTTCTTTCGTGAGGGTTTCTTTCCACCCTGATCCTGTAGGAGAGCCTGTTGTAGGCCCGATTGAAAAAGAAAGTCACAAGAAAGGCCGCCACGGCAAAGGTAATGGAGAGATAATCCTTTTGAACAAAGTAAATTCCCGTGGTTATAAAGGTCGCCAGTCCCGCAAAGGTGTTGCAAAGGAAGGTTATGCAGCGCTCTATCTGGTTGTCGACCTCGGATATGGCCAGCACCATCTCGTTGTAATACTCGGGATTGTCGTAGCACTCAAGATCCAGCTCCCTGGCCCTTTCATAGAGCATGAGTTTAATCTTGCGGCTGACTTTGGGTCCTTCCTTGGCCCTGACATAGTCACCCACCCATACGGTAAAGGCCATGCCCACCGATATCAGTATAAAAAGCAGGATTATGACAAAGGCCACCTTTTTAAAGGGATAGCCGAATTCCGCCGCTTCCAGCACGTACCCGATCAGAAAGGTGTGCTCAAAGAAAATGGACACCTGATTCCTGACGGCGTCCAGCACCGGAAAGATCACCAGTGCAGGGCTTGCCATAAAGCAAAGCTTAATAAGGAACATGTTATTGGATATAACCTTCTTGAGAGGCTGTTTGGTTTCTTTTTTCTTATCCGTCATATGGCAGCCTCCGTTTCATCAATGGCAAGATAGTTATTGGCCTGGCGCTTGTACATCTTTGCGTACTTTCCGTCCAGAGCCATGAGTTCCTCATGGGAACCTTCCTCCACCAGACGCCCCTGCTCCAGCATGAATACCCTGTCGCAGTGCTTGACCGAGGAAAGTCTGTGTGAAATGAACAAAAGGGTGTGATCGCTGCCCTCTTTTGCTATATTGTTGAAAAGATCGTATTCCGCGATGGGGTCCAGGGCACTGGAGGGCTCGTCGAAGATCTTTACGGGAGAGGGCTTGGCAAAGGTTCTGGAAACCGCCAGTTTCTGGGATTCTCCTCCCGAAAATACGGCGCCGTTCTCGTCAAATTCCTTGGTCATCACCGTATCAATGCCCTTTTCAAGGGACATGATCTTGTCATAGATTCCCGCTTTCTTAAGAGCTTCCTCCACCACACGGTCGTCATCCCCATATCTTCTGCCCATAAGGACATTCTCCTTCACGCTCATGCCCATGATTGCAAAATCCTGGAAGGTGGTGGCAAAAATATCCCTGTAGGCCCGGAGATTATACTCTTTTATGTTTCTGCCGTTTAGAAGTATCTCCCCGCTTGTGGGGTCATAGAGACGAAGCAAAAGTTTGATGATGGTGGTCTTTCCCGCTCCGTTATGCCCTACCAATGCTATGTTTTGGCCTTTCTTAAGCGTAAAGGAAAGATCCTTCACCGTTTCTTCATCAACATAGGAAAAAGAAACGTGTCTGAACTCAAGGGATTCAAAGTCTTCCCCGGGCATGATACCGTCGGTGTCCTCGGGGATCTTTTCTTCGTACTCAAGAAAACCGCGGAGGTTGTTAATGAACACTCCGTCCCTCATAAAGCCCACAATATCGTCAAAAAGTCCTATGAGGATCCAGGTCATGGAAACCATCATGCTGGTCATGACCGTAAGCTCCGCCAGGGAAACAGTCCCTGACACCCTGTTTCTGTAGATCCCGTAAAGAAGCATGCCTTCAAAAATGGTGGTGAAGGTAAAGGTAAGCTTCCAGAAGTTGGTCATGGCGTTGGGAAAAGCGTATTTTGCTGCGGCTTTGACATTTTTGTCGGTGGCGTTGGAATATTGTTTTCTGAGAAGGCTGAATACATTGAAAAGTCGCATCTCTTTGGCATAGTCCGGAAGATACATGGCACGGCTTACGTAGTTCATGACCTTGTTGTTTTCCACCTGCTCCCGGTAACGCTTGTATTCATACCTGCTCTTGATGGTGCCGAAAAGGAAATTCCCCAGAAGCGGGCACACTATAAAGAGCACCGCCAGCTTGTCTATACGGTACATCAAAAAGAACACAAAGCCCGTGGCCACGCTTCCGAAGATGACTCCGAAAAAGCGCCTCACCACATCGATGATGTTATCGTCCGCCTTGTCCATGGCCATGGTGTATTTGTTGTAGAAATCCGCATTCTCGTAGCAGGAAAGTTCCACGTTTCCCGCCTTTTTAAAAAGAAGCTCGTACAGATTCTTAAAAAACTTCTGGGCCTCCAGTTTCTGGGTGACCTCATTGAAATGCGCGAAATAAAGGTTCAGTGAAGCGATCACCGCACCGCAGATCCCAATGTAGGATATAAGCTTTACAAAATCCGCACCTTCCGAAAGATTATTAACGATATGCTTCATGAAAACGGATGAGAAAAACACCCATTCGAAGTAAGAAAGAACGCTCAAAAACATGAGGTTGATACACAGCTTTTTACTGAAACCGAACCCCAGTTTAAGAGCGTAGAAGTCATTTTTCAGGGTCTCCCCCAAAGATAATCTGTCTTTTTTCTTTTTCATACCCTCACAGCCCTGTATATATCAACTCAGGAGAAGGTTTTTAAGCTCCTCCACCGAGTCGCAGATAATGTCTGCGCCCGCATTAACAAGTTCTTCGCGACTTCCGTATCCGTAGGTTACGCCGATGCCCTTAAGTCCCACTTTGGCGGCGGCTTCCACGTCATACTTTCTGTCTCCCACCATTACGCACTTCTCAAGATCGGGAGTTTCCCCTTCAAAAAGAAGCCGTAAGGATTCCTCTATTATCTCAACTTTGTTTTCTCTTGTTCCGTCAAGTTCCGAACCCATGACCACGTCAAAGTACCCGGTGATCCCGAAATAATCAAGGATCTTTACCACGAATACTCTGGGCTTGCTGGAAGCAAGAGCAAGTTTTTTCCCGTTCTTCTTAAGCGTGGACAAAAGCTCTTCAATACCGGGATAAAGCTCGTTTTCAAAAAGTCCCACGGTGGAAAACCTTTCTCTGTAGAAGGCCACCACCTTCTCAATATCTTCATCCTTTATGTGATAAAAATCCCTGAAGGAGTCCCTCAAAGGAGGTCCTATAAAGGGAGTCAGCACATTTATGTCGGGAACATCGATGCCCATTTTTGAAAGTCCGTATTGAACACTGGTACAGATTCCCACCTTCGGATCGCTTACGGTTCCGTCAAGATCGAATAAAATATAATCAAACATATCCTGTTTATCTCCGTTTTTTTAACGCTTATATCGAAAGTATATTGAGACGTATTATATCATACAAGTTTCCGCACCACAATGCAGATTTTGCGCCGTTCATACCGATTCTTGTTGACAACCGGGAAACTTGACCGTATATTTTAAACTGTCAACAAGCTAGGGGAGCAACTGCTGAGATTGAAGTTTTATACTTCTTGACCCTCATCACTTGAACCGGATAATACCGGCGTAAGGAAGCTTAAGCGGTTGCCTCTTTGAGTTTGCAAAAACTTCAGGAGGTTTTTTTATGTCTCAAACAAAAAAAGTTTCAATTGCAAAAAGGCTGGCGGAGGCGGCATTGCTCATAGCCATGGGCACCGTTCTTTCGGTCTTTAAACTGATCGATCTGCCCTACGGCGGATCCGTCACCGTGGGTTCCATGCTGCCCGTACTTATTATAGCCTACCGCTACGGCACAGGCTTCGGCATGGCTTCGAGCCTGGCCTTTGGTATCATCCAGCAGCTGCTGGGGCTTAAGACCCTTTCCTACGTGACCACCTGGCAGTCGATCCTGGCAGTCATCCTTCTTGATTACATCGTGGCCTTTATGGTCATCGGCCTCGGCGGACTCTTCAGAAAGCTTTCCTCTGAAAGACTTGCCCTGGTACTCGGAGCTTTGCTTGCATGTATCTTAAGATTTGCCTGCCACTTTACCAGCGGGATCACTGTCTGGAAAGGAATATCCATCCCCATGAAGGCTGCGGTAATCTACTCATTGGGCTACAATGCGACTTACATGATCCCCGAAACCGTCATCTTCGTTGCCCTTGCCTGGTACATAGGCTCTGTGCTTGATTTTCGCGGTGATACCGTCACCACCTTCCAAACGGTTACCGGAAAGTCTCTTCCGGTACTTAAATGGATCGGCGGACTTCTCCTTGCCGTTGCAGTGATAATCGATGTCCGCTTTGTTTTCTCCAATCTTCAGAACGGTGAGACCGGGGACTTTGACATCACCGGGCTTTCCCGCACTGACTGGAAAATGGTGATCATCATAAGCGCCGTAGCCGTTGTGGCGGCTTTGACCCTTTTCATTGTCGACCTTATTAAGAACAAAAAGAACAAACAGTCCGCATAGTACCTTTCGGAGTAAACCCATGAAAACCTGCCTTATCATATCGGGAGGCGACTTTAACAGGCTTCCCGAAGCAATCGAATACGATTACACCATCGCCTGCGACAGAGGCTATGAGCATGCCGTAAGTCTGGGAATAGCTCCCGATATGATAATCGGCGACTATGATTCTTTAAGTCTTGATAAAATAAAGAAAGACCTTCGAAACAAAGGTCTTTCCGATACCGGCGTGCTTAAATTTCCGGTCAAAAAGGATGACAGCGACACCATGCTTGCCATAAAGCATGCCCTTGAAAAGGGTTATGATAACATCATCGTGACCTGCGCTCTCGGAGGCCGCTTCGACCACACCTTTGCAAACATCCAGTCCATGGTCTATGCGAAGGAACACGGCGCGGATTGCCGGATCATCAGCGAAAATGAGCGGATGCATATCCTGAAAAACGGCTCTCTCGTTCTCAAAAAGAGGCCCGGTCATTCGCTCTCAGTTTTCTCGCTTTCAAATGAGAGCAGGGGCGTTACCATCAAGGGTGCTTTATATGAGACCGAAGATATCACTCTTACAAACACCTTCCCTTTGGGTCTAAGTAACGTGATCACCGCCTCTGAAACAAGCATCAGCGTCAAAGAGGGTACGCTTTTGCTGGTTGAGTCCTTTATGGGCGATGACAATCACCCGTAATAAAAAAGAATCGTCGGAGCCTTAATCGGTTCCGACGATTTTGTTTAATGCAAAGGAATATATGAGTTTTTCTTTTACGGGCTTTCCCGTAAGCCTTCCTATGGCTGCTCCGTAATAATCAAGCTGGGTCTTGTATCTTCTCACAAGTTCGGAATCTTCCTCCACCCTGTCAGTCTTATAATCAAGAATAGTGACACTGCCGTCTTTTATGTAATAAACGTCGATGACACCCTGCACGAGGATGGTCTCGGTCTCGGGGAATTCCGCATCGATCTCCGATGCCTTCATGCCGATGACAAAGGGCTGTTCCCTGTATAAAAGTCCCGTTTCTTCCGCAATTCCCATATCTTTTGCGGTGTCGGTCTTAAGAAACGCCACGATCTTTCCGGAATTGACCTTTTCTATGGCCTCCGGGGACATCTTTCCCGATTCCTCTATCCGCAGGATCTGCTTCTTAAGTTCTTCTCTGTAGTCCGCATCACCGGTAATCTTTACAAAGTCCCCAAAGTTTAAGAGCTGCAGCAGATTATGATACGCGGTTCCCCGGTCGGTACCCTTAACTTCCTCCGCTTCCTTTGCAAACTTCGGAATGTACTCTGCAGATTCCGTCTCTTCAAAGGGCATCAGTGAATCGTAATCCTCTTCCATGGCGGCAATCTTTAACTTTGACACGGTGGTCTTCATGTAAAGTCTGCTTAAGTACTTCTTGGGATACTCATAGGAAAACCGTTCCCTTATCTTCTTTTCGGTCTCCGCATCGGAACAAAGACCCGTCTCGAGTTCACTCTTAAGAACAGCCTTCTCCGCTTCCTTTGAGATCACTGCGCTTTCAAGGGTCGCCTCATCAAAGGCGGTGCACTTAAAGAAAATGTTCCTGCTGCCGGTCACGCTTTCTTCGATGAGATCCGCATAACTTGATTCTTTCCCCGAAAAGCCCGAATCAAACCATTCTTCGGGATCCGGAACGCTTCCCGTTAAGATAAGCTTTTCCTTTGGTCTGGTCATGGCCACATAAAGCACCCGTATCTCTTCGCCGACGGCTTCTTTTCTGATATGGGCACCTACGACACTCTGCTTTAGGGTACGTTTCTTTATGCGTTTAACGGGATCTATGTAATAAGCACCCAATCCCGCGTCGATATTGCTCATAAAGGCGGAGCGGCTGTCGGAGTCGTTAAAGCGCTCACCGATCCCGCCGATTATACATACCGGGAATTCAAGGCCTTTACTCTTATGAATGCTCATTACACGGAGTACGTCGGCGTTTTCGTCGGACACGTTTGCTTCACCCTCATCCTGCTCGGTCTTCCGGATAAGCTCCACGTAACGAAGAAAATGAAACAGGCCGTAAAAGCTGGTTGCGGCATAGCCCCGGGCCTTCGATATTAAGAGGTTGATGTTTGCAAGCCTTTGTTTTCCCGACGGAAGAGCCGCCACGATATGTCTGTAGCCGGTTTCGTCAAAAAGGGCCGTAAGCAGCTCATCAATGGGCATATAGGTCACATATTCCCTGTATCTGTCGATGAGAGAAAGAAAGGCGCGGACCTTCTCATCTTCGGGATTTTTCAAAGCATGGTCATTCACCCTTTCCCAGAAATAATATCCTTCGGAATCTGCCTTTATCTTTGCGCATTCTTCATCCTTAAAGCCGCCGAAATAAGAGGTCATTGCGGCGTAGAGCGAAATATCGGAAAGGGGATTGTCCAGTACTTCAAGGAAACTCAATACATCCCGGACCTCCGTTGCTTCGTAAAAGTCACCCACACCCTCCATGTGGAAGGGTATGCCGGCTTCTTCGAAGGCTTCGCTTATGAACCCGGTCCACTTGGTGGGAGACCTGAACAAAACGGCGATGTCTTTATAGCTTGCGGGGCGCAGCTCTCCCGTTTTTCCGTTGGTTACCTTCAGGTTACCTACGATCTCCTTAACCTTTAAGGCTATGGCCTTTGCCTCAAGTTTCCTGCTTTTGGCAGCCTTGGCATCGGCCTTCGTAAGGATCACCTCCGTGATGTTTTCGTTTACATCGGGAGTAAAGGAACCGCCTATGTAAAGGCGGGCGTCATCATCGTAATCCACGCCTCCGCGGTCCGCGGTCATTATATTTTCAAATACCGCGTTAACGCTGTTTAAGACGGCGCCCCGGCTTCTGTAGTTGTTTTTAAGAGTGATGAGACGGTTCTTCGCGCCCGGATCCTTTGAATAGTTTTTGACCTTCTCCGCGAAGATCTGGGGTCTCGCCATCCTGAAGCTGTAGATACTCTGCTTTACATCACCGACCATAAAACGGTTACCGGCGTCTTCCGTGTTTTCCTTGGAAACGCTCCGGATTATGATCTCCTGCACCAGGTTTGAATCCTGGTATTCATCCACCATGACTTCCTCGAAATAGTCCCTGTAATCCCGGGCTACATCCGAAATCTCGTAGTTTCCGTTTTCATCGTGATCCCCTATGAGGATCTCCACCGCCATGTGCTCCATGTCGGCAAAGTCTATGACGCCCTTGTCTTTTTTGGCTGCGGCAAAGGAATCCGCGTAATCTATGGTAAGGTCTATGAGCTTGTTGACGGTCTTAGCGGTTTTTCTCATCTCGGAATAGAGGTTTTCAAGGGTATCAAAAAGAAACTTTTTCGGGATATCGCCAAATATTTCCTTGTACCTGTCCCTGAGCTTCTTTGCCCTGTTTCTTAATGTTTCGTCGGAACTCTTCTTGCCGCCCCTTAAAGTCGCAAACCCGGTTGAAAGAAAAAGTTCCCGAAGTTCGTCAAACCCGATGTTTTCGTCGATCTTCTTTATGAAGCCTTCAAACATCTCCCGCTCGGATAAGATGTTATCCTTATATTCGACGGGTCCGGTTTCCGTATCGCAGATCTTAAGGGCTTTGTCGGCAAGGCGCACCGCCTCCGTGAGACCTTCTTTTATGTTTTCGTATACGTCCTTTAAAAGGCGTGACGAAGCAAATTCCTCAAGAGTCCCGGTTTCGTAGTCCTTCTTTCTCTCTTTAAGCCATTCGCCCGGCCAGGGATAACTCATGGCATAGGCAAACAGGGAATTTATGCTCTTTTCCAGAGAGTCGTCCTTGTCTTTCTTTGAGTAACAGTCCACGATATGATGGAAATCCTCATCCCCCGAGGCATAGGCGCGGCTCAGCACATCATCCATGACCTCCTGCATGATAAGGGCTTTCTCTCCCTCGTCGATGATCCTGAAGGAAGGGTCCGCGTCTATCTTGTGGAAATTGTTTCTGACGACATAAAGGCAGAAGCTGTCAATGGTGGTGATAAGGGCATTGTGAATGAGAGTCGCCTGCTTCTCAAGATGGCTGTTTCCCGGATTCTCGGCAAGTTTCGCCGAAAGGGCAGATGAAATTCTGTCCTTCATCTCTCTTGCGGCGCTGGTGGTAAAGGTTACCACCAGGATTCTGTCTATATCTATGGGATTTTTTGCATCGCAAATACGCCCGACGATACGCTCGGTAAGGACTCTGGTCTTTCCCGAGCCCGCCGCCGCGGACACAAGGATATTCTGATCTCTTGAATCAACCACGCTCTGCTGATCGGGCGTCAATTGAAATTTAGACGGCATCTTCGCCTCCCATGATCTTTTTCCGTATCTCTTCGGGGTCTTCCCCTGAAACGTCCCGTGACTTAAAGCCCGGGAATTTATCGTCAAATCTGCAGATTCCGTGGAAACTGCAGAAATCGCAGGCGCTCCTGTCACCGCGGACATAGGGCGAGGCTGTGATATTTCCGTTCTTTATCTCCGCAGCCATTTTCTTTATAAGATCTTCCACAAAGCCTGTCATATGGGCAATCTCTTCGGAGCTTGCAAGGTTTCTGAGCGAAGTCTTGGCAATCGCCCCGGAGTTTGTTTTTGTAACAGGGATTGCCAGACTGGTGCCCTCAAAGCCCGTGTCCAGATTATCGCAGTTTTCCGCGGAATTTTCGATGATCCCGTTGGGTCGGAGGTCCTTTAATATCTTTTCATCCGGCGTCTCCGACTTATTAAGATCCGCCACATTTACCATGGGATTATCGATGGTGTAATAAAGCATGGCCGAAGGAAGCACCTCTTTGCCGGGATGGAGTTCCTTCTCGCGTTTTAAAGCCTCCGCCATATAGACCACCAGCTGCTCATTTAAGCCATAGTAAATGTCGGTGACATCCAGGTCGTGTTTTCCCGACTTATAATCCACCACCTTTACATAGAGCCTTCCGCCCTCCTCATAAAGGTCGATCCTGTCTATTTTTCCACGAAGCAGCAGGCTTCCGCCCTCAAAATCAAGCTTTCGTTCAAAGGGCTTTTCGTGCTCGGAAACCAGGAATTTTCCCCGCTTTAACTGAAACTGCAGGGTCTCTATCGTCCGCTGCATCATCTTCGTGATCTTAGAAACCGTGTAGGCGCTTCTTTCATCCTCTTTAAGCATGCCCTGCTCGTAATTTTCGCAGTATTCCCGCACGGCACGCTCAACCAGGCTCTTTCCCTCCTTCGGATCGAAATCCGCCCAGGAAGTCCCTTCTTTTTCAAGGATTCCCGAAAAGGTATCCAGAACCCCGTGATAGATATTTCCCAGGTCAGAGCTCTTAAAGTCAAAGTCGTCGTTTTCCTTTAACTGCATTCCGTACTGCAAAAAGAAAGAGTAAGCGCAGCCCGCGTACATTTCCATCCGGCTCACGCTGGCCTTTAAGACCGAGGAATACAGAAGCTCCGTGATCTCTTTTGAAAGCGGCACGGCCATATATTCGGAAAAAGCAGCCTCCGTGATGTCCTTTGAAAGCTTTTCTTCACGGCCTTCGTATATCTTAAGCAAGGCTCTCGCTATGCTCTTTTCAGCCTCGGTAAGGCTGTTTTTCGCGTATTCTCTTACAAGACCCGCAAAATACCTCAAACTGTCCCCTGCGTTTATAAACCGCCCGGTTTCGATGCGGTCCGAAACCGTCACGGGCGAAAGCCCGGGGAATATCTTTAAGAGCACATCGATAAGGTACGAAGCATACATGCTCTTTCCCGCGGTATCCGTGCCCGAATAGCTTAAATATATGCAGTCCGAGGGCTTTAAAAGGTTCATGTAAAGATAGAGCCTCTGAGTGTACATTTCTTCCCTGGGCGTGGGGGCAAGCTCGATCCCGCGGCTTAAAAGCAGATCCTTTTCCGTATTCGAAAGAAAGCCTCCCTTGTCGCCTGATTTCGGAATGTTGCCGTCATTCACTCCCACAAAGAACAGGGCCTTAACCTTGTTCAGTCTGGTTCTTTCGATATCACCCACCACGACTCTGTCGATGTTTCCGGGTATGCTGCCCACCTTAATCTCATTGATGCCCGCCTCGAATATCCTGTAAAACTCGGTGATATCCATGGTTTCTTCCCCGATGAGGTCGTGGATCGTTTCAAGAAGCTTGCAGACAAGCTTATAGATCTGGCGAAACTCGCTTGCTTTAAGCAGATTTCCGTCCCGTTCAAAGCCTTCGGCATACTTTAAAAGCTTTCCGCAGGAATCGTTGTTCGTGATAAATTCATAAAGATTCTTTACGAAATCTCCCGCGGTATCTGCAGGGCGCGCCAGCACCGAAAGTTCGCTCATGAGCTTAACTCTCAGGGCTTCGATCTCCGGAAGTCTGCCTGCTGCCAGTTCTTTGTCCGCCATGCCCTTCTGAAGGCGGGTAAATTCCTTCGAATAAGCTTTTCCGCGGACATTAAGGCTTCGAACGTATTTATCAAACCTGTCGGTCTCATCCCGCGTAAAATCGGTAAAACCGGACTTAAGGTAGTGGAAAACGCTGTTGTAGGAAAAATCGTTTATAAAGATCAAAAGAGCGCTCTTTAAATACTCGATAAAGGGATTCAGCACGATCCCGCTGGTCTTATCGATAAAGAAAGGGATATCCACCTCTTTCATCCGTGTGGCAAAGCCCGAAGCATAAGTGTCGAGATTACCGACGATCACGGCGATATCGCGGTATTCAAAGCCCCTTTCCCTTACCAGTTCCGAAATCTTCAAAACCGTGCTCTCGATCTCGGCCTCAGGGGTCTCGCAGGCGTAAATACCGATATTTACAGGTTCTTTGTCATATGTTTTGTAAGGGTATCTGAAGAGATTCCTTTCAAGATGCAAAAGCTCGGGATTGCCGGAAAATCTGCCGGTACCGGCTCCGGTGACCTCGATATCGGACTTAACCTCGACTTTTAAGTCCTTTGCAAAGGCTTTAAGTCTGGCAGCGGTCTTACGGGACAGATAAAAGAGTTTTTCGGGCATTCCGGTCTCGTTTAAGGCTTCGGGAGCCGAAACCGTAAGAGTGATCAGGACTTCACAGCCGATGGAAAGAAGTTTCAGTATGACTCTTTCCTGAATGGGGGTGAAACCCGTAAAGCCGTCGAAAACCACAAAAGCCCCCTTCAAAAAGGCGGCTTTTGGCATTTTTTCACACAGTATATCCAGTTTTTCTTCACCGGTAATAAACCTGCCTTCGTTGAATTTCGAAAAGGCGCGGTAGATCTTCGCAAGGTCCGAAAGTTTGGTGGCAAGAAGGGCGTTTCCCGCCGTATTTTCCGCCAGTTTCTCCACATCCTTAACGCTTATGCCGTACTGCATAAACTCGGATATCTGGGATTTGACCTCATGTATGTAACCGGTCTTGTTAAGGTTTCTGCCTATGTAAGGCATGTCCTTTGCCACGGAAGAAGCAACCCTTCTTAAAACCAGGCTCTTGCCCGTATCGTCAAGAATGGGTTCTGCGGGCTCTCCCGCTTCCGAAAATACTCTGTAGCAGAGTCTTTCGAAGCTTAAAACGTCAATATTCAGAATTCCCTTTTCGGGATGTGCTTTGACAATGTCAGCCTGAGTCTCGATGGTAAACTGGTCGGGAACCGTCAGAATAAAACTCCTGCGGGGTTCTTTCCCGGACTTTTCCACAATCAGGTTCTGTACGTATGTGCTTTTTCCACACCCCGCCGGGCCGTATACAAACTGCAGACTCAAGACTTAACCCCCTGTGCTTTTGGCCCGGGCAATCATCAGTCGAAATTAATGCTTACCGAACCTAAATTACAGTTTACTCTAAATTCACCCCGAGCGCCACTGTTTTCGTCGGTTTTTCCGCGCTTTCCGCCAACCTTGACTATGCCGAGGCCCGAAGTGATCTCATAGGAGAAATCCTTCTTTTTGCCTGCCGAAGTAATGTCTGCGGAACCCGTGGACACATTGATCTCGGCACTCTTTAACTTATCCGTCACACCTGCCACAAAGCTTCCGGCATTTACATTTACAGTTGCTTTTTCCGTGTCCGCAACATAAACGAACATGCTGCCGATGGAAACGGATATCTTAAGGTCATCTGCAAATATACCCTTATTTATTTCAAAATTGCCCGCGTTTAAGTTCAATTCGATCTTGTCGGCAGAAAGTTCGTCTACCTTCAAATCGCCCGCGTTAAGGCTCACAGTGGCATCCTCTGCGTGGAAACCTTCGGGAATCGTGACCTTGATCTTCGAATAGTTGTCTGCAAGGCCGATATTGAAAACCGAGTCTCCGGCAGGTCTGATAAAGAGCATTCCCCCCGAAGAAAGACCGAAGTAGTACTTAACATACCCATCCACGGAAACCGTGATCTTGTCTGTTTTTGCCGTAACAATCTCAAATTTCCCGGCGCTGAAGTCAAAGTCTAAAGATGAAACCTCGGAAGCGTCATAAACTCCGCCGTTTTCACTGTAGGTTATGTCGTTCTTTCCTTCGGTAAAGATCACACCGTTTCTCGTAAAAGTAACTTTTCCCAGCTTATCCGAAAACTTTCTGAAGCCCGCATCCATATCTTTTATCACGGCGCTCATTCCTTCGCTGTTATTTCCGTATGTAACACCACCCACGAAGAGCCCCGCGAATCCGAAAAAACCGCCTATCGCAAAAAGAACCACTGCAACAAGGAGAGTAACTATCGCAAATTTCTTCATGTTCTTACACCTCCTCCGCTGTTTTGTTTTTCTTTGTCCAAAGGAACAAAAGTTTAAAGAAACCGGGCAGAAACCTGCCGCATGCAAGCACCGTAAGGATCAGCGCAAGTGCGGAAAGTGCCAGGCAGACAAAGCCCGAGCCTACGGAAAGGAGCCCCGCCGCCGGGAAGCTTACTATCATGGATACGCCCATAACAAGTGCCACGATGCCCGCAATGAGAAGCGCCGTAAAGAGCACCACCGACAAAAGACAGAGGGTGATCACCAGAACGATCAGTACAAACAACAATACAAGCGCCACAATGCCCAAAGCCAGCATCACGGGCGAAAGCACGGTGATCAATACGATGGCCCAGGCGGGCATGCGCTTCTTGGAAGGGTTTCCCGCTTCCGCACCTGTTGTTTCACTTCCCTGAACATATGCATTGGCATCCACGGGAGGATTCTCCAGAGGCTTCGGCTCAATGGCGTCCCCGGATTCGCTTCTGATGGTCGCCGCCACGGACTCGGGACTTCCCAGCTCCGAAATGGAGCTTTCTTCGTCGAGTCCCGCGTCATCTATGTAGTCCGCGTAGTATTTCAAAGCATCTTCCCTGTCCTTTTCCGGCATGTCGGAAAGCTGGGCTTCCAGCTTTGACAAAAATTCTTCTTTAGTCATAGGTTTTTTCTTCCTCCCCCTTAAAAGTATAAACAAGGCTGTCGCCGGTAAATATCCGGTTCAGCTTCTTTGAATATGTGAACCATTCTCCCACATACATATTAAGTTGTGCCCTGCCCTTTTCCGTAATCTTGTAGTAGCGCCTGTTTCTGCCCGAAAATTCCCGGTCATAGACCACCAGACATTCGTCCTTCATAAGCCGCCGTAACACCGGATACAGGGTGGATTCGGACAATTCTATGATGGCGCGCACATCCTGGGTTATCCGGTAGCCGTAGGTCCCCTCAGGGTCCTTGTTCACCACCGCCAGCACTATGGCATCCAGAAGCGCCGCTCCCGTATTGAAGATCATAATGCTATCCTTTCATAAAATCAGAATTATATAATATTATACGATATATAATATAGTTTCATAAACACTATACTCCCACCGTCTTTCCCTGTCAACAACGCTTTCTTTATCCCCGGCAAACGCCGCATCGCATCTTCTATCCTGCGCCTCCCTGTGGTATAATGCATAAGGATTGGGCCGGACCCGAACCCGAAAGGCAGAGAACCATGAAAGAAAAGCTTTATACCATTCCTTTGAATGATGCGGTAAACGCCAACGACGAATGCCCCTTTTGCTACATCGAGCGAAATGTGGAACAGAATCTTCTGGATTACGTGCTTGGAAGCGCTGCTTCCTACATGGAATCCGACACCAGAGACATGACGGACAAATACGGCTTTTGCAGAGAACACATCCGCAAGATGTACGACTACGGAAATACACTCGGCAACGCCTGGATCTTAAAGACCCATTATAAAAAGACCATTGCGGAGATGCAGGAACAATTTAAAAAATACTCCCCCCGGAAGCTGTCCCTGAAAGAAAAGCTTGCAGGAGTCGAAGGTCCCTCCAACAACATTTCCGAGTGGACAAAGAAAAAAGACTGCTCCTGTTACATCTGTAACCGCTTTGCCGAAGACTACAAGCGCTACATGGACACCTTCTTTTACCTCTACGCCGAGGATCCCGAATTCAGGCGCAAGATCGACGAAGGAAAGGGCTTCTGCCTTCACCACTTCGGAGAGCTTTGCGATTATGCGGAAGTTCATCTCGGTGAAAAAGAGAAAAAAGAGTTTTTCCCCAAGATGTTCGAGCTTATGAACCGGAACATGGGAAGGCTTTTTGAGGATATCAGCTGGCTCATCGAAAAATTCGATTACAGGAACAAGGACGCCGACTGGAAAAATTCAAGAGACGCCGTGGGACGCGGCATGCAGAAGCTCCGCGGAAGCTATCCCGCCGATCCGCCCTATACACAGAAGAAATAAAAAAGACCCGGTACAATGTACCGGGTTTTTTGATGCTGTGATTATTGCTTTTTCTTTGTAAAGATCGAACCTGCCAACAGAATAACCGCTCCGGCGATCATCAAATAAAAACCGACGTCAAAGGTTATAAAGGCGTAAGGTGAAAGGTCGTCCTTTGCATAAGATAAAAAGTAAACAATAAAGCCCGTATAAACCACGTTGAGGGCTGCAAGTATGATGGCGCCGATCTTTTTACGTATAAAGATAAACACCATAGCGGCTGCTATGAGCACGATGGGTATTATTCCGAGAAACATCTGGCTGGGAGCCATTAAGGGCTCAGCAAGCCCGAGACCGTAGGGACCTTTGACCGGCGGCATAAACACCGATACGATTCCGAGGATCGCGCCCACCGCTCCGATAATGAGAGCTATGGGAATCGAACTTACCGATCCTTTAGTGTTCTTTAATTCAGCCATATAAATACCCCAAATTAACCTTTTGCTTTTTTCTTAAGAAGTATGGATCCGACAAGCAAGATAACGGCGCCTGCTATGATGCAGAAAAAGCCCGCACCGTACTTGACAAGGCCGAAAGTATCTGAATCATTCATGCCTGATACGATTGCAAAACATATAAATCCCGAGACAAGCAGATTGATCACCGAGAAGATGATAGCCGCAACCTTGATTCTCAAAACAACAAAAAGGCAGGAAACAGCCGCAGTAGCGATCAGGGCGAATCCCAAGATCTTCAGGTCATTACCTGCAACTCCTCCGTTCATAAGCGAAGAGCTTAAACCTATACCCAAGGAATCCTGAACCAGAGGAAGGAAGGTGCCGATTATCACAAGAAGCGCACCGATTACTCCTACGATGATTCCTACAAAGGCCATCGCGTCAGACTGCGCAGGTGCTACACCGGAAACTGCCGTCCCACCGGAAGCTGCAGACTGTGATTTCTTCAGTTGCGCACCGCAGAAAGGACATACGTTGGCGTTGTCATCGACTTCTTTACCACACTGGGGACAAAACATAGTTAAAACCTCCGTTTTAAATTATTTTTTATTTTTGAGGAGAACGGCACCTACAAGCAATGTAACCGACCCCGCAAAATGTCCGATCAAACCTATACTCGGGAAAAATCCGCCCGTGAGTGTCAGGTTATAGAGAACAAAAGCGGAAAATAAAACCACATATACCATATTTACGATTGCAAAAGTCATAGAAAGAACCCTGACTCCGAAAATATGGACCAGCGTTGCAACTCCCATGAGGATTGCCGCGATTATCGCAAAAAAGCTGAAAGACTCGTCCTGCAAAAAGTTAAAGTGGTATAACTCTCCGCCGGAAGCCATGGTGATTGTAGGGAGAAAGCAGGAAACAAAACCTGCGGCTCCGCCGATCAAACCCACAAGAAGGCCTTTACCACGTCCGGTCTTTAAAACCTTTCCGTTTGCATCCTCGCCTTTAAGACGTGTTCCGCAGTGTGGACAAAGATTGAAATCCTCACTGACTTCTTTTCCGCAATTAGGGCAAAACATAAATGACCTCCCACAATCCCTTCGACCGGATATTATTGCTCGTTCTTTTCTTCGGATTCTCCGTTATTTTCGGAAGCTTCGGTCTCTTCTGCGGCGTGTTCTCCCGCTGCGTTCTTTGCTTCTCTTCTGTCATCAAAGAACTCTTCAACCTTGCCCTCTGCCTGCTTATAAAGATTCCCGAGAGAGGTAGCTGCCTTGCTTGCGGTATCCGCAAATTTGGCTGCCACGTCCTGAACCTTCTGTTCTACGGTATTGAAATCAAGGGAAACATAGGAACGCTTTCCGGCCTTGGGGGCTTTGGGTTCCTCTTCTGTGTCGTCTTCAAATTCTTCGTCATCCTCATCCTCAGACATGTCTGCGGGGATCTCGGAATTTTTCTTGTTCAAAAAGTAATATGCACCTGCAACAGCTGCTCCGATAACAAGAAGTGCAGTTAATTTTTTACGCTTTTTAGCCATGATAAACTCTCCTCTCAACTTGGAAAAATCGGGTAAAAAACGCACCCGTTTACCGTGATTTTACTGCGTCACGTAAATAGATTATAGTATTTTTCAGCCCTTTTTGCAAGAAAACTGTGCGTTCTTTTCGATGATTTACAGACACTAAAAAATTACGGGTGATATGATGCGAAAAATTCTTGAACACGGAAATAAAGTATGCTATTATCTTTTTCGACTCACAAAGTCAATATAAGGTTTGAGGGGATTTCATGAACGCGAAGTTTTTCGATTTAAAGCAGGAAAAACAGGACAGAATGATCAACGCTGCTTTAAAGATTTTTGCTATAAACGGCTACAAACACGCAAGTACTGACGATATCGTCAAAGAGGCCGGAATCAGCAAGGGCCTTCTTTTCCACTACTTTGACAGCAAGATCGGGGTATACACATTTCTCTACGACTACAGCGCCCGCTACATGGCTCTGGAGCTCTCAAGTGCCATCGACCCTTCGGAAACCTCCTACATGGAGATCCGTCGACAGATGGAAGCTGCCAAGATGCAGACTCTCAAGACTTACCCCTACATGGAACTTTTCCTGGAGACAGGCAAGAACGAAACCATAACCGAGGCTCTGGCGGCCACCGAAAATGCCAAGACGGTTCTGGAAGAATCCGTCTCGACGGTGCTTTCCAAGGCTGATATGTCTGCTCTTTCCACAAAGAAAGACTTCTCACAGTACATAAAGATGCTGGATTATTCCATCAACGGAATCATGCGCGAAAGCTTCAACGGCGATTTGTTTGACGCCGAAACCTACTACCGCGATGTAGTATCCTGTATTAATCTGATTGAGAAAACACTGAAGTAAACTGAATTACTCTTATAATACGTTTTAGAATAATACGAGCAAATAAAACACATTGTTCTCAGACCCGCTCTCGCTTAGGTCCTCGCAGTAACGGACCGCGAGTTGAAAAGCACTCGCTCGCATAACTCGGCATAATACGCCGAGTAAGCGCCGACTGCTGTGGAAAGTCTTCGAACGACGTTTTTATTTGCTCTTATGTTATGGCTGACTATACGTGAATAATTCTGTTCTGATCATTTTCAAAGAGTAAAAAACAGCCGCGAGTATAATTCGATTTTCGAGGACTTTCCACAGCAGTCGGCGCTTGGCGAGGTAGTTTCGAGCCAAAGCGAGCAGGCAGTATTAGCGCCTGCGGTCCGTTACTGCGAGGACCTAAGCGAGAGCGTGTCCGAGAAAACGAAGTTATATCGCGGCTGTTTATATTTAACTATGAAAGACAGCTCAATACGCGCGAGCGTGTCTTCGAACAATGTGTTTTATTTGCTCGTATGATTTTGCAGTATATAAAAAATCTAGTGGTGGAACAGGCGGATTCCTGTGAAGGACATCACCATATCGTATTTATCGCAGCACTCGATGACCGCATCGTCGCGCACCGATCCGCCGGGCTCGGCAATGTACTTTACACCGCTCTTGTATGCTCTTTCGATATTGTCCGAGAAGGGGAAGAACGCGTCGGATCCGAGAGTCACATTTGTGTTGCCCTTAAGCCATGCTTTCTTTTCTTCAACGGTAAATACCGAGGGCTTTGTTTTGAATCTCTTCTGCCACTCGCCTTCGCGAAGCACGTCCTCATACTCGTCCCCGATGTAAACATCGATGGTATTGTCACGGTCTGCGCGACCCAGAGTATCAAGAAAATCAAGCTCAAGAACCTTGGGGCACTGACGAAGATACCAGTTGTCAGCCTTCTGTCCCGCAAGTCTGGTGCAGTGGATCCTCGACTGCTGGCCTGCACCGATACCGATGGCCTGACCGCCCTTTACGTAGCATACGGAGTTAGACTGGGTATACTTAAGGGTTATCATTGCAATCTTCATGTCGATGAGAGCTTCTGCGGGGATATTCTTGTTCTTTGTAACGATATTATCGAAAAGGGAATCCTCCATCTTTAAGTTGTTTCTTCCCTGCTCGAAGGTGATACCGTATACTTGCTTTCTCTCAATCTCTGCAGGTACATAGGAAGGATCTATCTGAATGATGTTATAATTTCCGTTTTTCTTCTGCTTAAGGATGTTAAGTGCTTCCTCGGAATATCCCGGAGCAATCACACCGTCGGAAACCTCACGTTTTATAAGCATTGCGGTATCCTTGTCGCACTCATCGGAAAGGGCGATAAAATCGCCGAAGGAGGACATTCTGTCCGCGCCTCTTGCTCTGGCGTAAGCGCTTGCAAGGGGAGAAAGCTCGCCTAAATCGTCCACCCAGTATATCTTGGCAAGTGTCTTGTCAAGTGGAAGACCCACTGCGGCGCCTGCGGGCGAAACGTGTTTAAAGCTGGTGGCTGCGGGAAGACCCGTTGCTTCTTTAAGCTCCTTAACAAGCTGCCAGCCGTTGAAAGCATCAAGGAAGTTAATGTAGCCGGGACGTCCGTTAAGCACCGTAACGGGAAGTTCGCTTCCGTCCTCCATGTATATCCTGGAAGGTTTCTGATTGGGGTTGCATCCGTATTTTAACTGAATTTCGCTCATGTTCGTTCCTTTCTTTATGCCTGATTCTTGTTTACGATCCTGGTTTCCCATTTGCCCGTCTCAAGATCGATATATCTTACGAACAAAGAAACCTTGTTTTCAAAGTTAAGATTCTCCCATATCTCGTCGGTAAACTCATCGATATTTCCTTTGATGGAAACAATCTCGGGCTCGCCTTCGAAGGAAGGTAACGGATCGTCGTCGCACTTGTAGGTGTGGATGAAACGGCCCTCACCGATCTTGGGGTTATCGTAGAAGAAGTTGTAGCGGTTGCAGGAAGAGGGGTCTCCTCCGTTGCTTTTTAAAATGTTCATCTCGTAGGAGAAGGTATCTCCCTCAAAGTGAAGGATACCGGAAATCCTGGGGGTGTAGTTGGGGCCGTCGGGCTCGAAGGTTCTGGCACGGAGAGCCTGGTCGAAACACTTTCCGGCTCTTAAGCCGTCATATACGGTGTCCGTCTGGTCACCGTTTGTAACTATGGTGTGAGAACCGAAGACTCTGACGGGAGAATAAATGATAAGGCTGGGATCCGACATTTTCGAAGGATCGAAGGCTTCGGTCCGGATGCCTTCACCGTCTTCCACGAAGATGCGGTTTCTGGAGTTTACGCTTCTGCCCATGATAAAGTAAGCGACCACGGCCTTGCGTCCGTCTTCGGAACGGCCGATGACTATGCCCCTTCCGGGATAGCTGTTGGTGTTAAGAAGTTTTGAAAGTTCGAATGATTTCATGTTGCTCTCCTTTCGATTCTTTGCTCGTGCTTGTTTTCCTTCCTCGCTAACAAGAAAAGGCCGACAATCCGGGCGGTTTTGCCCAGACGGTCGGCCTCAATAATCTATACTCCCTGTGGTCAATTCCACTTCCGTCAGTCATATAGACTTCATACATAAAGAATATCTGTTTTTTATTTTCAAGTCAATCGTCACTTTTAACAGACTTTCGACCGAAAATCACTTTTTAATTGCCTTAAGTACCTCATCCTTAAGATCTCGTGCTTTGTCCTTGATACGGGGGCTTGCGCCGGGTGCCTGCAGGATAGCGGCGATCATCTTGGATGCAACGTCGAAGTGAGACGTCTTAAATGCAAGCACGCCGATAAGATAGTTAACGGTCTGCTCATCCATTCCGCACATAGGGAAGCTTTCGGTGGATACCGCACTTACGAAACCTTCGTAAGCGTTCTTGGTATATTCGTCTTCCATGGCCTTGGTCTTGGCATAGTCGGGATGGCTCTCACCGAGTTCCTCAGCCTTACCGCGAACGATCCAGGAAGATTTAAGGCAGATATATGCCTTCTCACTTGCCTTTGCGCCCTTAACGATGGCATTTACGAGAGCCATCTTGTAACGTTCGAGAGCCTCATCGTAGGTGTAGGTTTCGGGCTGATCAAGCTTAACCTTGAAAGAAGGAGAAATCTTTTCACGAATTCTCTTGCCCTGTGCCTGCAAAAGCGAAGGGAAATACCTGGACAAAGCAGTGTATCCGCAGAAAGGACACATAATGACATCGTATTTGGCGATATCAAGTTCCTTGTATCTGGGACGAAGGTCCATATCCGTTCCTTCCAGCTTGGCCTTACCGCCCTTTACCACGCGAGCCTTGAATTCGGCGTCGCACAAAGGACACTGCATGGTCTTGTCCAAAAGAAAGTCTTTTTCAGTTACTTCGGGGGCAGCCGCCTTTTCTTCAGGTTTCTTCTCTGCCTCGAATATGCTCATTCCTTCGAGATTCCCAAGTCCGAAAGACTCAAGACCCGATAAAATTCCGTCTCCCATTTTATTCCTCCACTGCTAGTTATATAACCCGGACGCCCGTTTCGTCAAGCACTCTCTTTCGAAGCAACGTATTTTTCTTCGAATTTATCCTTTGGCATGGGTCTGTCAAAATAGAAGCCCTGAACCATTTTAACCTTCATGTTTCCGAGAACTGCAAACTGTTTGTCGGTCTCGATACCTTCAACGCAGATGTTAACGCCGATGGTTTCCGCAAGTTCCGCAACCATCTTGATGAAGGACTGTGAATAAGCATCCTCCGCAAGATCTCTTACGAAACTCTGGTCAACCTTGATGATATCGAAGGGTATCTCTCTTATGTGGTTAAGAGACGAATATCCGGTTCCGAAGTCGTCAAGTGCTATCTTAACACCGAGAGTCTTGATGCTGTTAAGGATTTTCTTCATGCGCTCCATATCGTTGATGGCCAGGCTCTCGGTAACCTCCAGAGTGAGGTTCTTCGGATTGATACCGGTTGAATTGATGGTATCCCTGACGATATCCACGATATCGGTCTGCAGGAGCTGCACAACCGAAAGATTGACGTTGACCTTGTAATCGGGATGGCCGTTGTCGTTCCACGCTTTACAGGTCTCGCAGGCAACCTTAAGGACGTTGTTTCCGATGGGATTAATGAGTCCCAGGTATTCCGCAAGGGGTATGAAATCGCTTGGATTGATGAATCCGAGTTCGGCCGAATTCCATCTGATAAGCGCCTCGGCGCCGATACATTTGTTTCCGCTCATGATATCCACGATGGGCTGATAGTAAACCTCGAATTCAATATAGCCGTCCGTGATGGCGTCACGCATGTTCTTTTCCATATCGAGACGTTCGCTGGAGGAAGAAACGATGTTGTCCGAGTACTGGGCAACGCGGTTCTTGCCGCTCTTCTTGGCATCATACATAGCGATGTCGGCCTTCTTGATAAGGTCCTGAACGCTCTCACCGCTTTCGGGGAATTCAACGATACCCATACTCATGGTGCAGTAATAATCCGCATCCTTAAGGAACCAGGGCTTGCTGAATATCTCCGTGATGGAATCGATGATGGTCTTAAATCTGTCGTAGCTTTCCGAAGGGACAATGATGACGAATTCATCGCCGCCCATACGGTAGCAGGTATTCTGAATGCCTTCGATCCTCTGAAGGCTGTGGGATATCGCTTTTAACAAAACGTCGCCGTACTGATGTCCGAGACCGTCGTTTATGTGCTTAAAGTCGTCAAGGTCAAGATAAAGAAGGGCACCCTTGGTGTTGTTCTTCTTGGCATTGTCGATGTGAGCCGCCAGATCTCTTTCGCAGCACATACGGTTATAAAGGCCTGTAAGGAAGTCCGTGTAGGCCTGCTGCTCGATCCTTCGCTGATAGTTTTTCTTGTCCGTAACATCGTATGCCGCGCACAAAGAAACCTTTCTTCCGTCCACCCAGTTGATGTAGGTGTAGTGAAGGTCGTACCAGCGGCCTCTGTCTATATGGTGAACCTCGTAAATACCGCTTGCTTTGTTTACGGGGATCGCGTTATCGAAAAGATCTCCCAGGGTCTGCTCCTGGATCTCCTTCGCAAAGGAGTTCTTCAAAACACGGTTTGCAAAGAGAGGCGATTTGGTCTCCGTATCCCGCACGTAGATCGCGCTTCCCACGTTGTCAAGGATGGCTTCCAGGGAAGCATAGGAGCTTGCCAGCGAGTTCTTCTGGATTCTCTTGGTAAGTATACTCTGGAGAACCTTGATGGCATCGTGAAGGAATTTGACTTCCTCCGCACTCCACTTTTTCTCCTTCGCATTGTCCATGAAGCAGGCGTACATGGCGATTCCCGTACGCATCTGAATCGGGAAAGCACACACCGCGGTAACTCCCATTTCACCCAGCAAAAGCTTCTCCGAAGCTTCGACCTCGGAATCAAAGGAGTGAACAATGGGCTTTTCTGCATAAAGAAAAGGAAAACGATTCTGATCCATGGTGTGGTCGAAGGGCGATACCCAGCCCTGATTATCCCACTCCGCAACGATGTCCATAACGTCGGAGTTCTGCTTTACACGGCAGACCATGGCGGAAGCGATGTTAAGATACTGCCCCGCGATCCTTACGATATCGTTTATCACCGTCTCTATGGCATCATTGGAATCAAGAAGCTGAACTATTTCCGAAAGGGCCGTAACACGTTTCAGAGACAGTTTGGTCTCCTCCTCCGAGTATTTGCTGCGGCGGCTCTCCGCCTCTGCACTGGCCTGTGAAATCTGAGAAGAGATAATAAGCTGTGTAACGTCACGAACGACATCCAGCGAATTATTGAAGCTTTCGTAAGAGGTGTTCTTAGAAAAACCTACGGGAGGAACACTTCCGGGCTCCGAAACGATATCGGCATCATTTATGACACCGGCCATCATCCACGTAACCACGGGTGAATGGTCCACATGCACGGAAACACCTGCGATCTTGATGTTGGGAACGGAGGTGTCTTCCACGGCCTGAACCTCAAGTTCGTCGGTGGAAACTCTGCGGAACAAAGCATCGAGCCTGTCTTCTCCGATGAGGGACAGGAGTCTGTCGCGTTCACCCTTCTCGCAGGTCATATCGCAGAGGAATTTACCGTCCCTGTCAAGGGCGTACAAATACACATTGGCAACATTGCTGTATCTGAGTGCGAGCCTCTGAATTATGAGCAGATCCTGCGCCAACTGATTTGAATATCGGGTTGATTCGTCGGTAAAGAAATTGTTAGTATCCACTGCGTACCTCATAAAAAACTTCAAGTATTATATTAACATAACATACCTCTTATGTGCAACATTTTGAGAAACTGCAATACGAAAAAAATCGGGACGCATCGGTCCCGATTTTTATACAATATGTCAATAATTATCTTGCATCCGACGAATAGTTGGGTGCTTCTTTGGTAATATGTATATCGTGAGGATGGGATTCACGGAGAGAAGCTGCCGAAATCTTGATAAAGCGTCCGTTCTCCTTCAGTTCATCGATGGTCTTGCATCCGCAGTAGCCCATACCGGAACGTAAGCCTCCGAGAAGCTGGAATACGGTATCTTCTACGCTTCCCTTATATGCCACACGGCCTTCGACGCCTTCGGGAACCAATTTCTTTGCATCGGACTGGAAGTATCTGTCCTTTGAACCGTTCTCCATGGCAGCGATGGAACCCATGCCGCGGTAAACCTTGTATTTACGTCCCTGGTAAAGTTCGAATTCACCGGGAGCCTCATCACAGCCTGCGAAGATACTTCCCATCATGCAGACATTGCCGCCTGCGGCGATGGCCTTGGTGATCTCTCCTGAGTACTTGATACCGCCGTCTGCGATGATCGGGATACCGTACTCTTTTGCGACTTTATAACACTCCATAATGGCGGTAACCTGAGGAACACCGATACCTGCAACCACGCGGGTGGTACAGATGGAACCGGGGCCGATACCGACCTTAACCGCATCTGCACCTGCTTCGATAAGAGCTTTGGTAGCAGCGCCCGTTGCCACGTTACCTGCGATAACCTGAAGGTCGGGATATGCTTCTTTGATCATCTTTACGCATCTTATAACGTTTGCGGAATGACCGTGAGCGGAATCAAGCACGATAACGTCTACCTTTGCTTCCACAAGAGCGGCAACTCTTTCAAGGCAGTTTGCGGTGATTCCCACACCTGCGCCGCATAAAAGGCGGCCCTGCTCATCCTTTGCAGCAAGGGGATATTTGATGGTCTTTTCGATATCCTTAATCGTAATAAGGCCCTTTAAGTTAAAGTCATCGTCGACAATGGGAAGCTTTTCCTTTTTGGCCTTTGCAAGGATCTGCTTTGCTTCTTCGAGAGTGATGCCTTCCTTTGCGGTTACCAGGCCTTCGCTCGTCATGTTTTCTTTTATCTTTTTGGAAAAATCCGTTTCGAATTTAAGATCTCTGTTGGTGATGATACCGACCAGCTTCTTGCCGACGGTTATCGGAACACCGGAGATTCTGAACTTCGCCATAAGATTGTTGGCGTCTTCAAGTGTATGTTCGGGAGAAAGTGAAAAAGGATCGGTGATTACACCGTTTTCTGATCTTTTGACCTTGTCGACTTCATCAGCCTGTTCCTGAATGGACATGTTCTTGTGAATGATACCGATGCCGCCCTGTCTCGCCATTGCAATGGCCATGCGGTGTTCGGTAACGGTGTCCATTCCTGCGCTCATGAGGGGAACGTTAAGCTTGATCTTCTTGGTAAGATAAGTGGTCACGACCACCTGATTGGGAATGACTTCTGAATAAGCGGGCTCCAAGAGCACGTCGTCAAAAGTAATGCCTTCACCGATAATCTGACTCATATAATCCTCCTTCAACCTCTCAATAAATGATTAATGTAAAATTGAAAAGAATTTAGCACACCAGAAGCCGCTTGTCAACAGTTTGGTTTAATCCAGAAACACCTTTCTGGGAGCCACGTTCTTGACAATCTTAACGAATTCCTCGGTGGGTTCGAAGATGATCTTGTCCTTGCCGTCATAGAAAAATACATATCTCTTGTCGGGCATGTTTTCAACGCCGCTTGAAATGTCGGTCACCTTGCAGGTACGGTTCCTGTAGCCGTCCAGGTGATAGGACTTGATGGGAGCCATGATCTCGATCTTCTCCAGCGAATAGGTGGCCATTCTTTTTCTTCTGGACTTGTTAAGGATCTTGTCTACGGTGATCTCCTTATCAAGGTAAAGATATTCGTACTCAAGATTGGAAAAAAGTGACATGAAATATGCGCCCACGCCCAGTGCGATGGCAACTACCATTACCGCAAGATTAATGACCCCCGCGCCACCTGTCATAAAGAAAAGGAGCACAGCCACAACGGTAAGAAAATACATAAGATATTTGCAGACAAGCTTCCACATGGGAGTTCTTGCCGCAACCATACATTCAATATAAGATTCGCTCATAAGCATACCTCCATATCATATCTCCTTTAGATATTACCAAACTTTGGGAAAAAGAAAAACAGTTTTTATTGTTTTAACAAAAACTTTAGAATATGATTCATTGACAGCGGGGAAGCTTTGGCCGATAATCTCTTTATTGAAATAATCATCATATTTTTTCAGAAAGAAGCAAAGAAATGGCACTTATAGACGAAGTTAAAGAACAGCACGCAAAAGTTAAAGGCAAAGGCTTTAAATACAAGTTTTCCTATTTCTGGGAATATTACAGGATCCACACTCTGGTGGCCGTTATCATCCTAATCCTGGGCTTTTCCTTTATAAAATCCATGGTAACTGCGAAGAAAACCGCATTCCAGGCCATCTTCGTAAATGCGATTCATGTTCCGAATGAGCAGGAATTTGCCACGGCACTTCAGATAAACGAAAAGAAAGAAGCCGTTCTCATCGACGGCTCCTATACGATCAGTCTTGATACTTACGACCAGTATTCCTACGCAAACCAGCAAAAGCTCATGGCTGTCATGGCTTCAAGGGACGCGGAGGTAATAGTTTCCGACTCGGCATACATCGAATCCTACATGAATTCGGATGTGTTCGGGGATCTACGGGACTTCTTCTCGGATGAAGAACTCTCCGCCATGGGAGACGCCGTGATCTGGCACCGGCCCGTCAACGCAGAAACCGGCGAAGAGGGCGAAAACATGCCCCTTGCCATCGATATAACAGATGCACCTCAGATCAAAGATAATGTTTGCTTTGCGCCCGAATCAAAGGTCTATATGGGTGTCATCTGCAACACCAAGCGTGCGGCGACAATTCCCGTGTTTTATAACTTCTTATACAGTTCTTCAAGCTCCGCTACCGAATAAACATAGCTTTTCTTGCAGAACTGACAGTTGATTGTAATATCCTTTTTATCCGCGATGATGGAGGAAAGTTCCTTCTTTCCGAGGGAAATGAGACCTCTGGCGAAATGTTCCTTTGAGCAGTTGCAGTAAAACTTCGCGGGAATTTCATCCGTGATCTCAACATCAAAGCCTTCGAGGATCGTTCTTAAGATATCCTCGGGGCTTTTTCCTTCTTCAAGCATCTCTGTAACGGACTTTAAGTCCTTTAAATTTGCTTCGAGCTTTGAGATGATCTCTTCACCCGCAAAGGGCATGAGCTGCACGATAAAGCCCCCTGCCTGTCTGACGGTATTGTCCTTGTTCATTAAAACACCCAGGCCAACGGTGGAAGGCACCTGTTCGCTTGCGGCAAAATAGTAGGTAAGATCGTCGGCGATCTCACCGGTCTGAAGCATGACCTCCCCCACATAAGGGTCCTTAAGGCCCATATCTTTTATGACGGTAAGAAAGCCCGGAGCAACCGCTCCGCCTACGTCAAGCTTGTGCTTTGCGTTGGGAGGCAGCACCACATCCGCATGCACGGGATAGCCCTTGACCCTTCCCCGGGAATCCGCCGTTACGGTCATTCCGCCTACGGGTCCGCCGCTCTTTATCTGAAGGGTCAGCATTTCATCCTCACCCTTTTGCATGACACCCATCATAACGGCACCTGTCATAAGTCTCCCGAGGGCCGCCGTAATCACGGGGCTTGAATTGTGTGCACGCCTTGCTTCTTCGGTTAGGTTCTTTGTATATGCGGCAAAGGCTCTGATGTTTGCGTTCGCCGCCGTTGCTCTTACTATATGGTCTTCCATGGTTTCCCTCTGTGATTTCGCATTTATCGTGACGGATTCTTCTTTCCGCCACATCGGACATTAACAGACAGCCTTACCGCGCTCTCTTGCCGTAACAAGTATACGCTCGCTTTGGCGGGCAGGTTCTTTGCCCGTATCCGAATCTTCGGCACTCACAAATACAAGGCCTGCTGCCGTAAGACATTTCTTTATCTCTGACAGGGTATAACCCCTTTGAACGTGGGTCTCCGTAAATTTCCTGAAAAGATCACCCTCCCGCACAAAGAAAGTTATATCGTATTCATTGATGTTTTCATCGGGATAATAGGTATTTTCCCAGATGAAGCTTTCGCTGTCGCGATTCTCGGCTATAACGGTGTCTCCGATAACATCGCGGTACTTGTGCCTGGTATTGAAATCAAAAACAAACAGTCCGCCGGGATCGAGATAATTGTTTACAAGCTTAAAAACAGTCACAAGATCCTTTGGATCCGTGATGTAATTGATGCTGTCGCAGACACTTACGATGCCCCGAACCGTGCCGTAGAGTTCAAACTCCCGCATGTCCTGACAAAGATACAGGATCTCCGCAGCCTCTTCTTTGGTGCGGGCCACCGCCAGCATTTCTTCGGAACTGTCCACTCCGATCATGTCAAAGCCTTTGTCCCGAAGGCGCCTCGTCATCTCGCCGGTACCGGCTCCCAGTTCACACAAGAGACCATCCTTTATTCCGTTTTCTTTTAAGATCTCAACGATGCGGTCACACCACTTACCATAGGGAGTTTCCTCCATAAAGGTGTCGTAGACCCTCGCAAATCCGGTATATGCATCCATAATTCAATCAGTTATGCAGTGGCGATTCCGAGCCATGCGCCAAATCCCAGGAGACAGACAACGCTTACGATTATTCCCGCAAGGGCAACACCCAGGATTACCGCAAGAACACTTGATTTAAAGTCCATGTCAAGAAGGCTTGCAGCCAGAGTTCCTGTCCATGCGCCGGTTCCGGGGATTGGGATGCCCACAAAAAGAAGGAGTGCAACAAAAAGGCCCTTTCCGGCTTTCGCCTTTAACTTTTCGCCGCCCTTGTGACCCTTTTCAAGGCAGAAGGTAAAGAACTTTCCGATGTATTTTTTGTCCTTGCCCCATTCAAGCACCTTTCTTGCGAAAAAGAAAATGACGGGCACGGGAAGCATGTTTCCGATGGCAATTATGATGTACGCCCAGGTCATGTTGAAGGCGGGGTCTGCGGCCTTAAAACCGTAGGCAAAGGGGATGGCGCCTCTTAACTCAACAAGGGGCACCATGGATAAAAAGAAAACAAAAAGGTATTTCTTAAGCATATATGTTCCTTTCAAGATCGGATTTCCGATCAGACGGTTTATTTTTCGGCCAGGATCTTTTTAAGAGTTTCTATGACCGTGTACATCTCTTCGTCGGTGCCGATGGAGATACGCAGATAATCCTTTACGATATCGCCCTTAAAAGCACGCACCAGGATGTTTTCTTCCCGCAGGCGCCTGAAAATATAGTCCCGCTCCACGGAGCAGTGCTTTGCGAATATAAAATTGGTCTTCGAATCCGCAAAGGAAAAGCCCAGGGCTTTAAGTTCTTTCTTGGTCCATTCACGGGTGGCAACCACCTTTTTGACGGTCTCTTCAAAGTAAGCTCTGTCCTTTATGGAAAGGGCTCCAAGCTCCAAAGAAGGCCTGTTCATGGTGTAGGAATTAAAGGAATACTTAACGTCCTGCATATATTTGATAAGTTTTTTCGAACCTATGGCAAATCCGATGCGAAGCCCCGCCAGAGAACGGGATTTTGAAAACGTCTGCACAACCAGAAGATTATCGTATTTATCTACAAGGGGCAGAGCCGATTCTCCGCCAAAGTCCGCATATGCTTCATCAATGATAACGACTGAGTCTCTGTTATTCCTTAAAATGTCCTCGATGTCGGAAAGCGGCAAATTTGCTCCTGTGGGGGCGTTGGGGTTTGCCAGCACGATACCGTCATTCTCTCTGTAATAATCCTCTTTCTTTACGGAAAAGTCCTCCATAAGGGGGATCTGCACGTAGGGGATCCTGTAAAGATTTGCCCAGACATCGTAAAAAGAATAGGTTATATTCGGAAAAAGAATGGGTTTTTTCCCGTTAAAGAACGTAAGGAAGGCCATGGCGAGAACATCATCGGAGCCGACTCCCACAAATACCCTGTCCGAATCCACGTGATAGTATTCCGCAATGGCATCCGTCAGCACGGAACAGGTGGGGTCGGGATACTTCTTAAGAGCATCCGCGTCCATGTTCTTCATCCGCTCCACCACTGCCGGTGCAGGCGGATAGGGGTTTTCGTTTGTATTAAGCTTTATAAGATTTGAAACCTTCGGCTGTTCTCCCGGAACATAAGGATCAACCTTTCTGACATAATCTTCCCACATAACTGCGTCCTTTCGGTGAAAACACCTTAAAACAAAACTCACGGATAATTTTATAATGAAAATCCGAATTAATCAACCGAAGGATTCCTTAAGAAAAACGTTGCATTTTGAAAGCCCGGGTGCTATACTCTCACCAAGTTACCTGCATTGAAGCTTCTCACCCCGGGTGAGAGGTTATTTCATGGAGGTTTTTTTATGTCTGTTTTTAAACGGTACCTGACAAAACGGTACCATCTTGTTGCGGGCATTCTCGCCCTTTTCTTCTTTTGTTTTCCGACCGACAAAGCATATGCTGCGGGTTTTACCCACATCCACACCGGAGACTGCTACGAAAACCGGGATGAGCTCTGCACGAACCACTACGTAAAGGATGAGTATACCTACGAAGACTATCATTGCTTCACCTGCGGTACCATCCGTACCTTTTTGCAGATCATCTTCTGGGACATCTGCGAAAACAGCGGTAAGGACGGGTATCCCGTCTACAATCCCGTCGATATTGCCTATCTTCAGACCTGTCTTGTCTGCGGCGACCACAGGCGGTGTAACGAAAACTCCGATCCCCGCTCTCACAGAGTTACAAGACAGGTGTTGGTCTGCGGCCACACCGAAAACGATGTTACCGCAAACGTATCTCTTTCTTTGGATAACTCAGACTGGACCAACGGTCCCGTTACCATAAGCGCTTCCGTTTCTTCTTCCGATCCTGCCTTCGGGCTTTCGGGAGCACCCTACAATTTTGGAAGCGGAGCCACGGGAGATCCAAACCTCACCGTTGATTCAAACGGTGCTTATTCGGTAAGCGTCACGGACAAGTACGGGCGCACCGTTTCTGAAAGCATCACTGTCTCTAACATCGATAAGACCGCGCCGGGCGTGAGCCTCTCAACGGACAGAAACGACTGGTCCGAAAGCGGCATCAGAGTGCTGGTAAATGCCTCCGACGAAGGATCGGGGCTTTCGGAGTCCGCATATTCCTATAACGGAGGCGCATTTACCGGAGAGGCTTCCTATCTTGCGACCTCAAACGGAGATGTGACCGTTACGGTCCGGGACAAAGCAGGAAACGAAACCACGGAGCGCATCAGCGTCACCAAGGTGGGAAGGGACCCTGCGGTGATCGCCGCAGAACGAGAGGCCGAAGCAAGGCGTGAAGCCGAAAGGATCGAAGCAGAAAGAAAAGAAGCAGAGCGGATCGAAGCCGAGCGAAGGGAGGCCGAACGCCGTGCTGCTGCCGCAAAGAACAATAAAAGCAATCAAAAGACAGGAAATGCCGGAAAAAACAACACAACGGGAAGCTCCGCCGGATCTGCCGCCCCCGCACCGA
>JAEEGK010002082.1_pt1 | contig 50031 bp, 36 predicted proteins | sample 8958771 | NCBI WGS metagenome assembly JAEEGK01 (sample SAMN16246547, study PRJNA631951) | gut metagenome | biome: gut microbiome; feature: rumen; material: SC-attached | host: Bos | place: Iran: Karaj | collected 2018-10 | reverse complement strand
TGGCCGCCTTTCTTGCCGAATTCGTCATTGGTGTCGACGAGAATGAGGCCTTTGGGGGCCGCAATCTCGGTGCCGCGCTGGAAGAGGGCGCGGGTGTAGGCTTCGAGCTGCTCGTAGTCTTCTTTTGAGACGATGCCCTGGGCGATGATTTCCTCCTTGCTGATATCTTCGTCGTGGCCTTCCGCCGCTTTGGTGGTCGGGGTGATGATGGGCTCGGGGAAGCGCTGGTTCTCTACCATTCCCTCGGGCATGGGTACGCCACAGCTTGTACGCTTGCCAGCCTTGTATTCGCGCCAAGCGTGTCCGGCGAGGTAGCCGCGGACGACCATTTCGACCTTGAAAGGCTCACAGCGGACGCCGACGGTGACCATCGGATCCGGCGTGGCGATCTTCCAGTTCGGCAGGATGTCGGCCGTGAGGTCGAGGAACTGGGCCGCGATCTGGTTGAGAACCTGGCCCTTGAAGGGAATGCCCTCGGGCAGGACGACGTCGAAGGCGGAGATGCGGTCTGTCGTCACCATCACGAGGAGGCCGTCCTCGAGGCTATAGACGTCGCGGACCTTTCCGGTGTACTTGGAAATCTGGCCGGGAAAATGGAAATCGGTGTTTACTACGGCTTTCATATCGCTTGGGTTGTTTTGTTGGATTCAGTCGTCTCCGGAGTGTATCGTCCGGGGATTTCTATCATACAAATATACGTTTTTCTCCCGAATTAACATACTCTGATTCCCCGGGGTCATCGACGGCCACGTTTTGGGCACTTATTGTCACCTTCGATGTCCTCCAGGTCATCGGCGGCCACATTATTGCCTCTTTTTGCGACCGCCAAAGTCCTTTGAGCGAATAGTCTGGTTGACGATATGGACGGGCAGAGCCAGTTTTCTCGCAATGAGCGACGGCTCTACCCGGAACTTGTCGTTCAAGGTCACTGCGAGTTTACACTTTTCATCGGCAGACAAGTCAGGCAATGGCCGTTGGGAATAATGATCCCGAAGAAGATGGTCGATCAGATCGTCCACTTCCTCCGACGAAAAAGTGATGGGCTCCCCTATCGAATCGGCTACGTAAACGAAAGATTCATAATCCTTTATACAACTCGTCATATACTGTTTAACTCCCGGAAAGAATTGTTTTACTTTATCTATGGCAATGTAGTTCTTCGGCAGGATACCCAACTCGGGGTGGATCTCCCAATCGGCCGGAATTTCGATCTTACTGCTCATGATCTTTCTCAATTCCCTCATGGACATATCTCCTGCCCGTTTTCCCTTAATGAACTCTCCCCATTGACTAAACAGCAAGTAGTCTGATCCCCACAAATATCCGCCCGGGATACACCAACCCTTTTCATAGGGATTTCTCACGGCATAGAGATAATGGCTCCGGAAAGATTGCAGATCGGTGATATCAATCAAGCGGAAATCATAATTACTCGGCAGAGGCGGGAATCCGTCGGCAACCAAGTGCCGCGAAATCTTGCGGACAAGATATTCGAAGATATCCACACAAGTATTGCCCGTAGCACTCAAGACAATGTGGAAGTGATTGGGCATCAATTCAAAAACATAGATCTGCACCTTGAATTTGATGGCTACCAAGGCGATTGCCGTCATCCCTCGTGCATATTCTTCCTTCGTTCGGAATAAAAAGACATCGGAGTGTCCGTCGGTGCAAAGGTGGTAATAACCGTTCGGTTTCTTCCGATATTCCAGGTGACGTTTTCTTCTTTCATTCATAAGCTTTTCATTTATCGGGATGTTTAAGTAGGTGAAACAAAGATGGGGAGAACTATCTGTGTGAAAAAATTTAACACGGATAATCGTCTTTTTAGCTATTCTAGGAGGTTAGAAAGACTTCTTCACCTAGAAAGAAACCGTCCTTTTTCCGTAAAAAGGTTACCGACGGCCACGATTTTCGCCCCCACTGTCACCCCCGATGTCCCCTAGGTCATCGCCGGCCACGATTTGGGGCATTTTTGTCCCCTTCGATGTCCCAAGGGTAATCGGTAGACACGATTTGGGCTATTTTTGTTATCTTCAATGTCCCCGAATCTGCCGGAGGGGTGGTGGCCCTTGGCGGGCGTGCCCACCCCCGGGCACTGACATGACCCCCAAAAGTTAGACAAAGACTTTTGGAGGTCATTATTATGAGTAAACACAGTATTGAGGAAAGACTATCCGCCGTTAAGAGATATCTAAACGGCGAAGCATCCACTTTTATTGAGAAACAGACAGGGATTGATCATCACGACATTATTGTCTATGCCATGCGTTATCGCCGTGATGGTTTGTCGGGTCTAGAAGATAGGAAGCAACATTGGTGTAGTTATGATGAAAAGAAGGCGGCGATAACTGACTATTTGAAAGAATCGCTAACTTTGGAGGAAATAGCAGTGAAATACGACATAAGCATTGCATGCTTTAAAAGTTGGATGCGTGCTTATAAACGCGAAGGAGCTGAATCTTTGAAAGATAAACGATACTTTCTAATCAACAATTCACTAATGGCTAAATTACGAAAAGACCCTTCCAATATGTCCGAAGCAGAGCTTAGGGACCTGGTTAAGGATCTAGCAGCCGAGAATGCGCTGTTAAAAAAAGTAAAAGCCTTAGTCGAAAAGAGGGAGGCCCAAGAACAAGCGACTGGGTCGAAGCCATCCAAGAACTAAGGCCAGAACATGATCTTGACAGACTGTTGAGAATCAAAGGGATGGCGCGCTCTACGTTCTATTATCACTTGAAAAGAATTGGACTTTCTGACGGTTATGATGACCTTAGGAAAGAAATACATCGCATATATGATGATAACCGCGGTTGGTATGGTTACCGACGAATCACCTTCGCTTTACGTAACGAGGGTATCTTGGTTAACCACAAAACAGTCCAGAAGTTGATGGGGCAACTGCACTTGAAGGGCAAACAGAAAAAAGTCCATTACCGCTCCTTCAAAGGAGAAGTAGGGGTAGTCGCCCCAAATGTAGTTGATCGCAACTTCTGGTCAGATAAGCCCTATCAGAAAATGACAACAGACGTATCCCAGATAACGATAAAAGACAAAAAGATGTTCTTCTCTCCTTTGCTGGATATGTATAATGGCGAGATAGTAACTTACACCATAACGGACCGTCCAGATCTACATATGGTAACCGATATGATGAGCCAAGCTCTTCGGGAGATAAGCATCCCCGAGGGCTGTATGATACACTCTGACCAAGGATGGCATTATCAGCATAAACACTATCAAAAACTCTTGAAAGACAGAGAAATAATACAAAGTATGTCAAGGAAAGGCAACTGTCTTGACAATGCTATGATGGAGAACTTCTTTGGAATAATGAAATCTGAGTTGCTATATTTGTACAAGTGGGACAGCATGGAGCAGTTCAAGGCAGCTCTTCGTGAGTATGTCGACTACTACAACAACAAACGAATCAAACTACGGTTAAACGGACTAAGTCCGGTGCAATACCGGACTCAGCACATGTAAAAATCTATTATTAACCGTCCAACTTTTGGGGTGCACATCACACGGGCAGGGGGCGGGGCCCGTCGACAGCAAGTTATCGCGTAGCGATGACGCGGATGGCGATGGGAGGGGCCGGAGCGAACGAAGAGAGCGGAGTCCTCTCAGAGGTAACTGCCACCCGCAGCGGAGACTACGAGCAAATAAAAGAGGCCGACCCTTTGTCGACCTCTTTTATTGTCATATGCCCCAAAGGCATGGTGTCTAGTAGCCGAAGATCTCTTCGAGGGTGAGCTCGGTGACTGGACCGAGGCTGCGGACGAAGTCCATGTCGAAGTCTGACTCACGGCCAAGGAGACCATAGACGTATTTCCTGTCCTTGATCCACTTCTGCTGGAATGCCTTGACATCCTCAAGCGTCATGTTCTGGATCTTCTCGAAGACAGCCTTGTCGCGGTCTTCAGTAAGGCCAAGGTCCTTCAGGTCGAGATAATCATAGAGAACACTGATTCCGGTGGTCCTGTTGGTCCTGAGATTGTTCAGGACGGCAGTTTTCGCAACCTCGAACGCCTCAGGGGATTCCGGCATATCGTTGATGATCTTGTCGAATGCCTCTACCGCCTCGCGGAGCTTGTCGTTCTGGGATGCTATGAACGCGTAGAAGCTGTAGTCGCTCTCCTTGAAGGAAGGAGTGCGGAGGAATGCCCGTGCGGAGTAGGCGAGACCCCTGGCCTCACGCATTTCCTGGAATACGATGGCGTTCATCCCGCTGCCGAAGTAGTTGTTGTACATCGTCACGGAAGGATCGTTGGCTACATCGAACTTGTTGCCATCGTTGGAATACTGCAGGTAGTAGAACTGGTTGGCGTCGTAAGGAGCGATGAACACTTCGCTCTTCTCGACCCTCCTGTCCTGAGGGATTTCTTTTTCCAGAGCCTCAGGATTGTCGGAAACCTTGTGACAGTCGGCGATGATCTTCCTTGCAGCACCTTCGTCTGAAGGACCGTAGTAAAGGATGTCGTGTTTCTTGCCGTAGAGGTCCCTGACAGCCTGGAGCAGTTCGTCCGAAGTAAGGGCGAGGACCTGCTCGTTCGTAAGGGTGTTCTTTCCGATGAATTCAGGACCGTAGAAGATGTACCTCTGGAGTGCGGAGAAGCATCCGCTCTGGCTCAGCTTCTCGTCCGCACGGTTCTTCAGGATGTCGGACTTCACTTCTGCAAGGATGTTGGTGTCTGCCACGGCGTTGAAGATCAGGTCTTCCACGATAGCCATAGCCTTGCCGACGTTCTCGTCGAGTCCGGTTACTCCGATGTTGCTCTGCAGAGGTCCGGCGGAGTATCTCTCATTGCAAGCCAGGTTGTAGAGCTCCTTCTTGATCTGCTCGGCGCTCCTGTCAGGTGTCCCGAGATAGTCGAGGTAACGGAAGGCGATATCCAGCCGTGGATCGTTCTGGGTGCCTTTGTCGAATGTGCAGAACAAGGTTGCTATGTCGTTGAGTTCGTTCTTCTTGTAAAGGAACTCGAGGCCGCTTATCTCACCCTTCTTCATATCCTTGGAGAAGTCCAGGAATACCGGATCGATAGGCTTGACCTCAGTCTGCTGGATATCCTTCAGGAAGGCGCTCTGCTTGTCGCGGTTGGTCTCGATAGGGGTGATGGCAGGAGCAGCGATCTTGTCTATGTTCTTGTCGACACCAAGGCGCTTGTATGCCGTCACGTGGCTGTTGGCTCCGAGATATTCGTTGGCCCAGTCGACGATCTGCTGCTTCGTAACCTTCTCGAGACGCTTCATCTGGAGTGCGTCATCCTTCCAGTTATGCTCATTGATGAAAGAGTTGACGAAAGCCATCGCGCGGTTTCCGTTCCTTTCCAGCTGGCGCATCTTGCTCAGCTTGTAGTTGTTGATGGTAGCCTGGATAAGCTCATCGTCGAAGTCTCCTGCGCGCAGTTTGGCGATTTCCTCAAGCATCAGGTCGCGGACCTGCTCAAGGGACTGCCCTGCACGAGGATAACCGAACAGGAGGAATTCACCATAGTCCGGGCGGGCATAGTTGAATCCGAAGAAGGAATTGACTTTCTGTGCCTGGATCAGGTCCAAGTCGGCTATTCCTGCCTTTCCGTTGGAGAGTATGGAGCTTACGAGGTCTCCGACTTCGCTTCTGAGGAAGTCCTTTTCGCCAGGAGTCCTCCATCCTACCATCACGAATTCTGCATCCAGTCCGTATACGTTCTTCTCCACCGGAGCGGTGATAGGAGCTTCTTCCTCGTACTGGAGGGTCTTGATGTCAGGATTCGGTTCCCAGTCTCCGAAATACTTCTCGATCGTGGCCACGAAGGTGTCCGGGTCGAAGTCGCCGGAAACGCAGATAGCTATGTTGTTGGGAACGTAGAAGTTGTTCCTGTGATTCTCGATATTGATAATCGAAGGGTTCTTCAGATGTTCCTGGGTTCCGAGGGTGGTCTGCAGGCCGTAAGGATGCTTGGTAAACAGCACGGAGTCGATAGCCTCCATTGCCTTTTCCTGGTCCTCGGTCAGGCTCATGTTCTTCTCCTCATAGACAGCCTCCAGCTCGGTGTGGAAGCCCCTGATCACAGGATGCCTGAACCTGTCGGCCTCGATCTTGGCCCAATTGTCGATCTCGTTGGACGGGATGTCCTCGGTATAGACCGTCATATCGTTGGAAGTGAAGGCGTTGGTTCCGCTGGCGCCGATTATCGACATCAGTTTGTCGTATTCGTTCGGGATGGCGATCTTGGAAGCCTCGTAGCTGATCGAGTCTATCTTGTGGTAGAGGGCTATCCTTTCGGCAGGGTCGGTCTTGGTCCTGTAAACTTCGAACAGGGCCCTGATGGAATCGAGGAGCGGTTTCTCAGCCTCGTAGTCGGAGGTTCCGAAACTCTCGCTGCCCTTGAACATAAGGTGCTCGAGATAGTGTGAGAGACCGGTGGTCTCGTGAGGGTCGTTCTTGCTGCCTACCTTCACGGCGATGTAGGTCTGCAGGCGAGGTGTTTCCTTGTTGACGGACATATATACCTTCAGTCCGTTGTCAAGGGTGTAGATCTTTGTCTTCAAAGGATCTCCCTTGACGGTCTCGTACTTGTACTTGTGGCAGGATGCCAGGGAGACCAGTGTCAGTGCGGCTAACGCCGCGAGGATGATTTTTCTCATTATCATACAGTTTTGGTTTGTTCTCAAACAGGCTTGCAAATAACAAACTTAGCGATTAAAAACTGCAACACCAAGAAAAGTAGCTATATTTGCATTCCCGTAACTGAATATATGGCAAAGCAGAAGGAGCATAAGATAGAGATCAGGAACAAGAAAGCATCGTTCGACTACGAGTTCCTGGAGACCTACGAGGCCGGAATCGTCCTCGTGGGAACCGAAATCAAGTCCATCCGCCTGGGAAAGGTTTCCCTGGTGGATTCCTACTGCTATTTCGTCGGTAACGAGCTCTTTGTCAAGGGCATGAACGTGGCTACCTACTTCTGGGGGTCATGGGGGCAGCACGAGCCGCTCCGCGACCGCAAGCTGCTGCTTACCAAGAGGGAACTGCGCCACCTGCACCAGGCGGTGAAAGAAAAGGGCCTCACGATCGTGGCCGTGAAGCTCTTTGTCAACGATGAAGGTTACGCCAAACTGGTCATAGCCCTTGCCAAAGGCAAGAAGGTATATGACAAGCGCCAGTCCATCAAGGAGAAGGATGTCCGCCGCGAAATGGAACGTGGAGACTAGATCCCGAACTCTGACTTGATTGCATCCACCGCGTCAAGCTTTTCCCAACCGAAGAACTGCATGCCGTCCTTGACGTAAGGCTCGCGGCCGAAATGGCCGTAAGTCGCTGTAGGTGAATAAATAGGATTCTTGAGTCCGAACTTGCGGATGATAGCCGCCGGCCTGAGGTCGAAAAGCTTGCCGATCCTGGCAGCGATCTCGGCGTCGGAGATTATTCCGGTGCCTTTGGTATCCACGAATATGCTCACCGGCTCTGCGACTCCGATGGCATATGCCAGTTGCACCACCATCTCCTCGGCGACCCCTGCAGCAACCATATTCTTTGCAATGTACCTGGCTGCATAGGCTGCGCTTCTATCCACCTTCGAAGGGTCCTTCCCGGAGAATGCTCCGCCTCCGTGAGGCGCGCGTCCGCCGTAGGTGTCCACTATTATCTTCCTGCCGGTCAGGCCTGTATCGCCGGCCGGGCCGCCGATCACGAACTTCCCGGTAGGATTCACGAATAACTTGTAGTCGCCCTTGAAAAGGGAAGCGGTCTCCGGGTCGAGGGATGCTATAACTCTAGGAATCAGGATATTCCGGACATCGCTCTCAATCTTTGCGCTCATCGCCTCGTCGGAGTCGAACTCATCGTGCTGGGTGGAAACCACGATAGTATGTACGCGTACGGGATGGTTGTTCTCGTCGAATTCTATCGTGTACTGCGATTTGGAATCAGGCCTCAGGTACGGCATCAGTTCCGGAGTGTTGTGCCGGATGTCCGCCAATATCTTGAGGGTGAGGTGCGAGAGGTACAGGGCGAGCGGCATGTAGTGTCCCGTAGCCTTGCAGGCATATCCGAACATCATGCCCTGGTCGCCGGCACCCTGCTGCTCAGGGTCTTCGCGGACGACTCCGCGGTTGATGTCCCGGCTCTGTTCGTGGATTTCGGAAAGTATTCCGCATGAATCCGCGTCGAACATGTATTCGGACTTGTCGTAGCCTATCCTGTGGATTACGTCCCGGACGGTTTTCTGGATGTCCACATAGGCGTTGTCGGAACGGACTTCGCCGCCGACAAGGACCAATCCCGTCGAGCAGAATGTCTCGCAGGCTACCTTAGCCTCCGGATCCTGGCGCAGGAATTCATCAAGGATTGCATCTGAAATCTGGTCGGCCACCTTGTCAGGATGGCCCTCGGAGACTGACTCCGAAGTAAAAAGATAGTTCATGTCTTTAGCATTTTTTAGACCGAGGTTGCAAGCGGTTCAAATCCGTCCTCGGATGTTTCTAGGCTGCAAAGATATGAAAAATGTTGATAAGAATGTGGAAAACTTCATCATTTTATTCCGTTCCACCGACCACGAAAATTTTAGCAACCCGATTATTTATATTAATTTCGCACGATTATATTGAGATCAAGTTTTATTTCAATACTTAATTTAGTTTTATGGTTCAATTACTCAAAAAAGGATTGGCTGCCTTGGCAGCTATCTTTGCAGGAGTCGCCGCCTTCGCACAGGTTACGACTTCCAGCCTTGCCGGACGCATCAACGATGAGAACGGCGAACCTCTGGCAGGAGCGGCCGTCGTCGCCGTCCACGAGCCATCAGGTACCCAGTATGCTGCCGTAGCCAATGGTGACGGCCAGTATGCGATCAACGGTATGCGTGTCGGTGGTCCTTACAAGGTGACCATCTCGTTCCTCGGTTACCAGACCCTGGAGTACACTGACGTTATCCTCCAGCTCGCCGAGACCTACAACCTCAATGCGACTGTCAACCCGGACAACGAGCAGCTTAACTCCTCCATAGTCATGGCTTCTCCGTCTTCGAAGTTCGCCGTTGAGAAGACTGGTGCCGCTACGAACATCAACAATTCGCAGATCACCAATCTTCCTACCGTTTCCAGGAGCATCACCGATGTCACCAGGCTTTCCCCTTACGGCGGCAACGGAATGAGCTTCGTCGGAAGCGACGGACGTAACGCCAACTTCACCGTCGATGGTGCCAACTTCAACAACAACTTCGGTCTTTCCGACAACCTTCCTGGTGGCGGAAGCCCGATCTCCATCGATGCCATCGAGGAAATGCAGGTCGTCATCGCTCCTTATGATGTCCGCCAGACCAACTTCATCGGCGGTGGTGTCAACGCCATCACCAAGTCCGGTACCAACACCATCAAGGGAACGGCCTATATCTATCACGACAACGAGTTCATGCATGGTGACGTGGTTTACGGAAGGGATCTCATCAGCGGAGACCGTCCAAAGGACCGCAGCACCACTTATGGTCTGACCCTCGGCGGCCCGATCATCAAGAACAAGCTCTTCTTCTTCGTCAACTACGAAATGAAGAACAGTCCGTCCGTGGCCAACCGCTGGAGGGGCTCCACCAACGGTGTAGCAGACCCTACCGGATACGTTTCCCGTACCAAGTTGTCCGACCTCCAGAGAGTTTCCGAGTTCGTGAAGTCGAAGTATGGATATGACACCGGTTCATGGACAGATTTCCCTGCTGACATCAGCAACAGGAAGCTCCTTGCCCGCATCGACTGGAACATCACCGACAAGCACCATCTCGCCCTGCGTTACAACAGCACCCTGAACAAGAACTGGATCGCTCCTAACGCAACCTCGATGGACGGTGGCACACGTTCTTCATATGCCCGTACTTCACAGTACTCGATGTCTTATGCCAACTCGATGTATTCGATGAACAACAAGGTGGACACCTGGTCATTCGACCTCAACAGCCGCCTCTCCGACAAGCTTTCGAACCAGTTCATCGCCACTTATTCCAAGATCGGTGATGTCCGCGGTTCCACTTCCGACGAGTTCCCGTTCATCGACATCCAGGACGGAACCGGTAACAACGGCAACTACATCGCCCTCGGTTACGAGCTCTTCACCTGGAACAACGCCGTCCACAACAACACCATCAATGTCAAGGACGAGCTTAACTACTATGCCGGCAAGCACAAGGTCACCGGAGGTTTCACCTATGAATACCAGATGGCTGACAACCAGTACATGCGCAACGGTACAGGTTACTACCGCTATGCCAGCGTCGACGACTTCATCAACGGAGCTACTCCTGAGGTCGTCTGCCTTACCTACGGCTATGATGGCGAGGCCAAGCCTGCCGCCCGTGTAAGGTTCAGCCGTCCGGGCGTATTCCTCCAGGATGAGTGGAATCCGACCCAGAACCTCAAGCTCATGGCCGGTATCCGTGCCGATGCCCTCCTGTTCAACAACGCCGACCTGATGACCAACAACGCCATCCTCGCGATCGACTATTATGATGGCGATGGCAATGTCCGCAACATCGACACCGGTACATGGCCTAAGGCACGCGTTTCCATCTCTCCTCGCTTCGGCTTCTCCTGGGATGTCCTCGGCGACAAGAGCCTCAAGGTCCGCGGAGGTACAGGTGTCTTCGAAGGACGTATCCCGCTCGTATTCTTCACGAATATGCCTACCAACTCGGGTATGGTCCAGTACCAGGCCCAGATCAATGCCAAGAATGCCGCCAAGAACGGCTTCACGATGAACGAGTTCGCCGGCGGTCTTGTCACCGAAGGCGGCAAGGCTACCATCGCAGCCCTCCAGAACAAGCTTGCATCCCTCGGTTATCCTATGAGCATCAAGCCTGAGGACGGAACCGCTCCTTCATCGATCTCAGCTGTCGATCCTGGCTTCAAGATGCCTCAGGTCTGGAAGACCTCCCTCGCAATCGACTACGCTTTCCCTACCGTATTCCCTCTTAGCATCACCGCTGAAGGTATCTTCAACAAGACCATCAACGCCGCGACGATGGAAGACTGGAGCATCAAGCCTGTCGAGGGATTCGCAAGGTTCAACGGTGTCGACAACCGTCCTATCTTCCCGTCCGATCCTAAGACCGGAACCAGCGCATTCGTGCTCAGCAACACCAACAAGGGTTACGGATGGTCAGGCAACATCACCATCAATGCCCGCCCTCTCGAGAACCTCAGCCTCATGGCTGCCTACACGCACACCGTCTCCAAGGAGATCACCGGTCTGCCAGGTTCCAACGCCGAGTCTGCAGTCGCTTATGTTCCTACCACCGCTGGTATCAACAATATCAAGCTGCACAACTCCCAGTATGTCACTCCAGACCGTGTGATCGCTTCTGCGACCCTCCACGACCTGGGCGGCAACCACTACAGCCTCATCTATGAAGCATGGCGCGGAGGATACAACTACTCTTATATGCTCTCCAATGACATGAACGGTGACGGTTATGCCTACGATGCCATCTACATCCCTACCGATGACGAGGTTTCTTCCAACCAGTTCCGTTTCGTCAACGCTGACAGCCGCGACCGCTTCATGGACTATGTCCACAACTCCAAGTTCCTCAGCGAGCGCCAGGGCCAGTACGCCGAGCCATATTCGGTTTACTCTCCTTGGGTCCACAGGATCGACTTCAGCTACAAGCATGACTTCAAGGTGAACGTGGGCAAGACCACCAACGTGCTCCAGCTCAGCCTTGACATGAAGAACGTTCTCAACTTCTTCAACTCACAGTGGGGCGTTTCCAAGTATCTGAACCCTGAAATCGGCTCCGAGGCCCGTATCCTCAAGTATGAAGGTGTCGATGCAGAAGGTTATCCTACCTTCTCCACTCCTGCTTCCATCAGCGGAAGCACCGAGACCTGGAAGCCTTACTATGCCATCGGTCAGTGCTGGTACGCTTCTGTCGGTATCAAGTACTTCTTTAACTAATGCTTAATACGACAAAGATCATGAAATTGAGATATATACTTGCAGCCCTTGCTGCTTCTATGTTCCTGATGGTCGGTTGCAACGAGGATGAAGAACTCGGAACCCTTGGCAGCATCCAGGTTTCCGACACCTATGTTTCCCTCCCTATGTCCGGTGGCACCAAGACCGTAACGGTCAACGCTACCGATTCCTGGACCATCTCTTCCGATATTCCTGAATGGCTTACGGTTTCTCCTACCAGTGGTTCCGCTGGCCAGACTTCCATCACCATCTCTGCTCCGGAGACCGTCTCCGGAAAGGGTGAGACCGAGATCGCCATCTCCTGCGGTGGCTACACCCAGTACATCAATGTCATCCAGGGCCTCAAGGCTGCTGAGGATGCAACCTGCGCCCAGGTGAACGCCGGACCTGAAGGCAAGACCTACCGTGTCACCGGTACTGTCACATCGATCTCCAGCACCGATTATGGCAACTTCTACATCAAGGATGACACCGGTGATCTCTATATCTACGGTGTAAAGAACGCCAGCGGCCAGTATCCTAAGGATGCTTCCGGCGGTTGGGCAAGTTTCGGAATCGATGTAGCCGACGTGGTGACCATCGAAGGTCCTAAGAAGCTTTACAACGGTACCGTCGAGATCGTCGATGCAGCGGTTGTCAAAGTCGTCAAGTCCCTCATCAAGCTTGAGGAAGGTGCTGTCAACGGTTTCGACGCTGCCGGCGGCGACTTCATCGTCAAGCTCGTCTGCAAGGGCAACGGTCCTACCATCAGCATCCCTGAGGATGCCAAGGATTGGGTCAGCGTTACCGGCGTAAGCCTTGTCAAGGACACAACTGTAATATCGTTCCATGTGGCAGAAAGCCAGCAGGAGGCTGCCCGTACGGCTGAGATCTCCTTCACTTCCGCTTCCGGCAAGTCCTCTTCCACCGTCACCTCTGTCGTCAGCCAGACCGGTCTTCAGGGAACCCTGACAAATCCGTTCACGATCGCCCAGGCCATCGAGTACTGCAAGACTCTCAGCGGTGAGAGTGCTTCCGAGTTCTACGTGAAGGGCAAGGTTTCCGCAGTCCTTTACACATTCAACGCTTCCAAGGGCGTCGGTACATTCTGGCTTTCCGATGACGGTGTCGCACATGGTGTGACCGGTGACAAGAAGTCTACCACCGATCCGGATCATGATTTCGAGTGCTACAGTGTGTACTGGTTCGGTAACAAGCCATGGGTCGACGGAAATGCTCAGATCGCTGTCGGTGACGAAGTTATCGTCCACGGCAAGCTTACCATCTACAACGGAGTCTGCGAGACTTCAAGCAAGAAGGCATATGTTTACGAAATCAATGGTGTCACCACCGATGCCAACGGTGTCGGTAACGTGAACAATCCGTTCAACGTAGCCGGTGCTGCTGCTTGCATCGAAGCCGGCTGCCAGAACGATGTTTGCGTAAAGGGCAAGGTTTCCGCCATCCTTTACACATTCAATGCTTCTAAAGGCGTCGGTACATTCTGGATTTCAGATGACGGTAAAGCCTATGGTGTGACCGAGAACAAGAAGTCGACCACCGATCCTGAGCACGATTTCGAGTGCTACAGTGTGTACTGGCTTGGCAACAAACCTTGGGTCGAAGGTGACGGCCAGGTCGCTATCGGCGATGATGTCATCGTCCGCGGTCTGCTGACCAAGTACGGCTCGATCTACGAGACTTCAAGCAAGAAGGCTTACGTGTATTCCCTCAACGGAAAGACAGAATAGTCACTTACTTGGATATACGGAACAGGCCGGCTCACACGAGCCGGCCTGTTTCATTATTCTTTCTTAGTTCTTCTAATGGTCTTGGTCAGTTTTAACGCCATAAGATTGACCTCGATTGAGAACTCTTCTTCAGAGACAGACAGGTCTTCAGAAAGCAATTTCGATAATAATGAGCCGGACTTTTCTCCCAATTGTTTCCGTTTAATTTCATCAGACTCTTGAGAGATCATGCTCACAGTCCTGCTTAACTCTCTCATATTGGCATACGCTTCGATAATCTTGAGAGTAGCTTGAGTCGCTTTATCGCTTCTGAGGATTGTCGCTAGCATATACAATCCCTTTTCCGTAAAGGCTTTCGGTGCATATCTTGATTTCGGATTATTGGTTTTGCGGTCATTATTTTTGACCGCAAAACCGGTATCTTTATCAAGAGTAATGACATACCCTTCAGGAAACTTGTCGGGATTGTTTTTGACCGCTTGGTTTATATGCTTGGTCTCAACTCCATATAGCATGGCTACATCGCGGTCAATCAATACAGGCATTCCGTCAACATCAATCATCCGATTGATGATTTCATTACTTGATGTGTCATTTGTTTTCATAGTTAAGGGTTGTTGAAAATAAGTGGTTGATTGTTGTCATTCCAGCGTCCACTCGGCGCCGTCCTTGGTGTCCTTGACGGTTATGCCGAGCGCTTTGAGATGGTCGCGGATGGCATCGCTGGCAGCCCAGTCCTTGGCAGCCTTCGCCTTGGCACGGTCCTCGAGGACCATTTCCATCAGTCCGGCGACTACATCACGTCCCTTTCCGGACTCGGCGGCAGACTCATCCCTGAGCCCGAGCACTCCGAATACTATGTCGTCGAACAGCCTGAGGAGGGCCTGGAGGTCGTTCCCGGTGAGCTTGGCCCCGGCCTTGGCGGAATTGATAATCCTGACTGCATCGAAGATATGAGCCACGGCTACCGGAGTGTTGAGGTCGTCGCAAAGAGCTTCATAGACACCGTTGAATATTCCCTTGATCTCTTCGGAATCGGCGCAGCAAGTCTCAGGAGCGACCTCGACCGTATCTTCGCCATAAGGCTTCTCCTGCCTTGTAACCCCGCACATCGCACACAGGTCCTTGTATGCCTGCATGATCCTCTTCAGGCCTTTCTCTGCACCCTGAAGGGCCTCGTTGCTGAAGTCCAGGGTGCTGCGGTAATGAGCCTGGAGGATGAAGAAGCGCACCGTCATCGGGGAATACGCCTGCGAAAGCTTCGGATGGTTTCCGGAGAACAGTTCGGGCAGGGTGATGAAGTTCCCCAGTGACTTGCCCATCTTCTGGCCGTTGATGGTGATCATGTTGTTGTGTACCCAGTAACGGACGCCCTGCGTTCCTCTCCAGGCAACGTTCTGGGCTATCTCGCATTCGTGGTGAGGGAACATAAGGTCCATTCCGCCACCGTGGATGTCGAAATCGCTGCCCAGGTATTTCTCGCCCATTACGGAGCACTCGAGATGCCAGCCCGGGAAACCTTCGCTCCAGGGACTCGGCCAGTGCATAATATGCTCCGGTTCAGCCTTCTTCCAGAGTGCGAAATCATAAGGAGCCCTCTTGTCGCCCTGGCCGTCCAGTGCCCTGGTCCCTTCGAGGGTGTCGTCCAGGGTACGGCCGGAAAGGACACCGTAGTGGTGGTCCCGGTTGTATTTCTCAACGTCGAAATATACCGATCCGTTGGAGATGTATGCATATCCTGCATCGAGTATCCTCTTTATGGTCTCGATCTGCTCTATGATGTGGCCTGACGCCCTCGGCTCGATGGACGGGGGAGCGACGTTCAGAAGACGCATGGCCTCGTGGTACCGGAAGGTATATGTCTGGACCACCTCCATGGGCTCCAGCTGCTCCAGCCTGGCCTTCTTGGAGATCTTGTCCTCACCCTCGTCGGCATCGTGTTCCAGATGCCCCACGTCAGTGATGTTGCGCACGTAACGTACCTTGTATCCCAGATGCTTGAGGAGCTTGAACAGCACGTCGTAAGTCACACCGGGACGGGCGTGCCCCAGGTGAGCGTCGCCGTAAACGGTAGGTCCGCAGACGTACATTCCGGCGTGGCCTTTCTGGATAGGGACGAAAAGTTCTTTCTTCCTGGAAAGTGTATTTGTCAAGTATAAGTCTCTCATATCCGATGATTTATTTTCAATCTATCTTACCATCCTCCCGTAGAGGTTGAATAACAGTCCGCAGTTGATGCTCAGCGGCCCGGCGATTTCATCCACATCCGACTTGGCTACATATAGCTTCAAGCGAATGCTGTTCTCGCCGTAGTTCCGTCCGTCCCAGCCGAAGCTGTAGTTTCTCGCAAGTTTCAGGTCCACGTTGACCCCTGCCAGGTACCTGAAACCGTCGATATTCTCCGTGACATCCTTCTCCTTCTGGTATTCCCTGTCCAGTTCGACATTCATTCCTCCGATGCCCACCATCGGAGCTATGGTCAGGTGGGCGTTGTCCACTATGGCGAAGCCCAGGGACAAGTCGACGAGCATTCCGTGGCAGTCCCAGTCTTTCCCCCAGGTATGTTGGATGTCATTATACTCGTCGCTGTAAGCCACACTCTTCCTGAGACCTCCCAGATATCTTCCGAAGGAGATATCCCAGTTGGTGCGCAGCCTCTTGAAGGAATACTCCATTCCGAGCACGAGTCCCAACTGCGGCCCCAGGTAGGAAGCCGCTTCTCCCGCAAGGAATTCACCATACGGGCCGAGATGGTACCCGAAACCGCTGTTGCGGAAGCGGATGACAGGCTCGTTTATCCCTTCCGGATATTTGCCCAGTTCGTCGTGGATACGTTTACTGTATTCCTCTATGACTTCGGCATCGAGTCCCTGGCTGCATTTGGCCCTGTATTCATTGATCTCGTTGGTGAGATTCTTCTCGTAGAAGCTTATCAGGTTTGACGGGAACACGAATGATTCCCCGTTCTCGAACCTGTCCTGCAGCTTCCTGCGGTTCAGCTCGGCTATGTCGAAGGCCACCTGATGGTATTTCAGGGTCAGTTCGGTTGCCCTTCCGGTCCTTATCCACGAATTCACCCTGTCCATCTTTGCCAAGGAATACAAAGTCTGGTACCGGAGGTTCCCGAAGCGGAGCACAGTATCCTTGTATGCAAGTCCATATTCCATCGAAGAATTGACGGACGGATCGTCGGTCCACATATCGCGGATGGTGAAGTCTCCGAGGGTCAGAGGACCTTCGTTCCAATAACGGAAGCTCTCATCATAGCTTTGCGCCCTCACCGTCACAGGGATGATGAGAGACAGGAAGAATATCAGAGCAAGGCGGCGTTTCATTAATGTGTCATTTGAAATACCTGACTGCATTTTCGAACAAAGGCTGCTCCTTGTCGGCCTCGATGTTCTTCATCAGGTTATCCTCGTATCTCTCCGAATGGCCCATCTTTCCGAGTATATGTCCGTCCGGGCTGATGATGCCTTCGATGGCATAGTAGGAACCGTTAGGGTTGTAAGGCGACTCCATAGTAGGTTCGTCCGTGATAGGATCCACGTACTGGAAGGCGACCTGGCCGTTTGCGAACAGCTCCCGGGCCATCTCCTCGCTGACCACGAACTTGCCTTCCCCGTGGCTTACCGGGATGGTGTGCTCGTCGCCTATGGACATCCCTCGAAGCCAAGGGGAGTTCGTAGTAGCCACCCTCGTGGTGACCATCTGCGAAACATGCCGGTTGATGTCGTTGCGGAACAGGGTAGGCGAATGCCTGTCAACCTTTCCGCCCGTGCCGTATGGAAGCAGCCCTGACTTGACCAGGGCCTGGAATCCGTTGCATATTCCGAGAATCAGTCCGTCCCGGGCGACAAGCCTCTCGATGGCAGACCTGATCTCCTCGTTGTTCAGGACGTTGGCAATGAACTTGCCGCTTCCGTCAGGCTCATCTCCGGCGGAGAATCCACCTGAAAGCATCAGGATCTGGCAATTGTCGATGTTCTCCCGCATCTCTGCGATGGAATCGAACACGTCCTGGTCGGTCAGGTTCCTGAATACCGTGGTCCTGACCTCCGCACCTGCCTTCCTGAATGCTTTGGCGGTATCGTAGTCGCAGTTGGTGCCCGGGAATACAGGCAGGTACGCGACGACCTTGTCCACCTTCGGACCTTTGTATTCGAGATCCGCTTTCTTTGCCTTGAAAGGCTTTACTCCCTCCATGCCGCGAGGCAGGAGACGCTTTGAATCAGCCTCGCTGGAATCCGGATAGACTCTCCGGAACAGGGAAGCGTTGAAATCCATGAGTTCGAATATCGAAACGGACACTCCGTTCACCCGGACGTTGCCGTCTTCTCCCGAAGTGACTTCGCCGAGATAAACGGCATTCTCGAAATCGAAATCCCCGTCAGTCTCGACCACTATCGAACCATAGCCGAGGTTGAAAAGGTCTTCCTCGGACACCTTGACGTCGAAGCCGAAAGCGTTGCCGAAGCTCATCTTGCACAAGGCCTCAGCCACTCCACCGAACCCGACTGCCCAGGCGGCCACGATGGTTCCGTCCTCGATCTTTTCACGGATATGGTTCCAGTTCTTCTTGAGTTGCGCGACGTTCGGCATCCTGTTGTCCAGCGGGTTGTGGCGTACCAGGTACAGTTTGTCGCCCTCCCATTTCATCTCAGGAGAGATCACGTTCGATGCCTTTACCGGGGTAATGCCGAATGCAATCAGGGTAGGAGGTACGTTGATAGGACCGTTCTCGGTTTCGAACGAGCCGCTCATGGAATCCTTGCCTCCGATCGAAGCAAGACCGAACTCTTCCTGCATCTTCAGGGCACCCAGGAGGGCGGCGGCAGGCTTGCCCCAGACCTTCGGGTCGGAGTTCATCCTCTCGAAATATTCCTGGCAGGAGAAACGCATCGTCTCCCAGTTGCCGCCTGCGGCTACGACCTTGCTGCAAGCTTCCACGAATGAATATGCCGCACCGTGGTAAGGGCTCCATTCGCAGAGGTCGGGGTTGAATCCGAAAGCCATCATGCTGGCAGTGTCGGTATATCCCTTTACCGGCAGCTTCTGTACGGAAACCTGCGTCTCGGTGGCTTGGAGTTCGCCTCCGAAAGGCATCAGCACGGTCGAACGGCCGATCGTGGAGTCGAACATCTCGACCAAGCCCTTCTGGCAGGTGACGTTAGGGTCCTGGAGGTTGGCGAACAACTTCTCCTTCAGGTTCTTCCCAGGAACATCGCGGTAGAAAGGATCCGTGTCTTCCACCTTGCCGATGACCGCCTTGGAATAGTGACGGGCTCCGGCGCTGTCGATGAAGCTGCGCTTCAGATCCACCGCGAGAATGTCCTTGTAGAACATCCTCATCCTCTGGGTATCAGTTACTTCCGCGACATGGGTCACCTCGATGTTCTCCTCGTGGCAATACTTCTTGAAGGCTTCCTCGTCCTTGGCCTCCACGACCACAGCCATTCGCTCCTGGGACTCGCTGATAGCGAGTTCGGTTTCGTTCATGCCGCTGTATTTGACAGGCACCCTGTCCAGCCAGATGTCCAGTCCGTCCGTCAGCTCGCCGATGGCAACGCTGACTCCACCTGCTCCGAAATCGTTGGATTTCTTGATCAGGCGGGTGACCTCCGGCCTGCGGAACAGCCTTTCAAGCTTGCGTTCCTCAGGAGCGTTTCCCTTCTGTACCTCGCTTCCGCAAGTCTCGAGGGACTCCTCGGTGTGTTCCTTGGATGAGCCAGTGGCTCCGCCGATACCGTCCCTGCCGGTACGGCCGCCGAGCATCAGCACGACGTCTCCCGGTGCAGGGCTTTCCCTTCTCACGTCTGCGGCCTTCACAGCTCCCACGACGGCTCCAACCTCCATCCTCTTGGCGGTGTAGCCTTCATGGAATATTTCCCTGACGTGGGTGGTCGCAAGGCCGATCTGGTTGCCGTAGCTGGAATATCCCTGTGCGGCCTTGCGGGTGATGACTTTCTGTGGCAGCTTGCCCGGAATCGTCTCTGAGACAGGCTTGTATATGTCGCCGGCTCCGGTAACGCGCATTGCCTGGTAGACATAGGACCTTCCGGAAAGCGGGTCCCTGATCGCACCTCCCAGGCATGTGGCGGCGCCTCCGAACGGCTCGATCTCGGTAGGGTGGTTGTGGGTCTCATTCTTGAATTGTAACAACCATTTTTCTACAACCCCATCCACATCGACGTCTATGAATATGCTGCAGGCATTGTTTTCTTCGCTGACTTCAAGGTTGTCGAGCTTGCCTTCTTTCCGGAGATATCTTGCCCCGATCGTGGCCATATCCATCAAGTTGAGGCCTTTCCCTTCGCGCCCGAGTTCCTTCCGCATCTTCAGGTAGAGCTTCAGGGTACCGTCTATGTCTTCCTTGATGAAGGAATCCTCGACACCTACCTCTTCCAGTTCAGTCGTGAAAGTGGTATGGCGGCAATGGTCGCTCCAGTAGGTATCCAGTATCCTCAGCTCAGTCTCGTTCGGATCCCTGCCCTCCGAGGTGAAGTATCCGATCACTTCCTGGAGGTCTGCGACGCTCATCGCCAACCCCATCTTCTTGCAGAAAGCATCCCTTTCCGCGCCTTTCATATTCCTGAATCCCTCCAGTACCGGGACCTTCCTCACGGGAGCCTGCTCGCTGTCCGTAAGCTTCCCGAGATCTTTCGTCCTGGACTCGACAGGATTGATGTAGTAATGGCGGATTTTCTCCAATGTCTCTTCCGTGGCATCTCCGTCCACTATCAGGAGCTTCGAGCTCTTGATGCTGATGCTGGCCTTCGGGTCGATCAGGTGGACGCAGTCAACGGCCGAAGCTGCCCTCTGGTCAAACTGTCCCGGAAGGTACTCCACGGCTATGTACTTGGCGCCCTCGAGGTCAAGTGAGTCGGTTACGGAATCGGTGACCAGCTCCCCGAACACGGTGTACCGGCTTTTCTCCAGAAGCTCGGGAGTAAAGCCGAACAGGTCATAGACATTCAGCAGCCGGAGCGTTTTCAACTCCAGCTGCAGGTTTTCATTGAGTTCAGCCAGAAGGCTCTTTGCCTCTACCTGGAACTCAGGATATTTCTCCACGAAGATGCGGTAGTTGCTCATATCTTGTAGCGATGATAATGATATCAGAAGTTAAGTGCCAGCCCGAAGCCTCCGGAAACTGTCTGCCCGAAGTTCAGGGAATATCCCTTCCGGACTCCGGGATTCGTGTTGTAGGTGTCCGCAAGCGAACCCAGCTTGGCCCAGCCTGCAAAATCCATAGCCCCTCCGATCAGGCCGAAGGCGGCTCCGATCACTACACCCGGATGCCTGCTGAAGAAGCCTTTCCCGAAAGGATCGTTCTCGAATATGCAGGACACCATGCTGCTGGCGGCATAGCTTGCGCCCAGTCCCCATATGTACTGTCCCCAGTCCTGGAGTTTCTGCGCGTTGACGTATTTCTTGTAGAAATCGTTGTTCACTTCCGCCGAAGACAGATAGGTGTTGGTGTTGGTGTGGATGAGCCGGCCATGGAAACGTTCCACGTCTCCCGGCGTGATGGTCGTTTCCTTCGCTGCGCTGTTGGGGGAGTAAAGGTCTTCGAGCTGGATGGCCTTGGTGTCTCCGCCCTGGGCGTGCAACGAAACAGCCGCAGCAAGGGCGATCATTGCGGTCAGAAGCCTTTTCATCACTAACGGGGTTTACTTGAACTTAGGAATGTCGAAAACCTGAGGGAGCACCATCGCATCCTCCTGGAACTCGGTCATCGTGACCACGATCTTATAGCCCTGGACCTCGGTCACGGTCTTGAAAGCTATTCCCTTGTAAACCGATACCGTAAGGTTCGCCTTCATTCCCTGAACCTCGTTCTCTACGGAATAAACGGTGCATTCCTTGCCGAGCAGAGTCTCTTTCCCGATTTCCTTGATCTTGTACTTCTCTACGTCTGCATCGCTGAGTTCCAGGAAGTTGACCTGCTCCTGGACCGGAGTTTCCTCCACCTGCTTCATAGTGTAGTTGACCTGCCAGGACTTCCCTTCCTTGCTGATGACGGCAGTCTCGAACTTCCCCATACCCGGAACATCCATCGTTACCTTCTGGCATTCAAGGGCTCCGTAATTGTCAATATACCCGGTTGTTTCGATGGTCTGTCCCATCATGTCGGTGTTCATCTTGGTAATTGCGGACTTGAATCCGTATTTCTTTGCGCCCTGGGCGGCATCCTGTGCGTAAGCGCCGAGGGAAACCAAAAGAAGCAAACTGAGTAATAATGATTTGGCTTTCATTGTCTGATGATGTTTAATTCTAACTCGTAAAGATAATCAAAATAAATGTATCTTTGTAATCATGCGGATTACTAAAGACATATTTTATATTGTTCCATCATTGCTCCTGGCGGGACTGACACTCCTTTCCTGCCACCGGAAAGAACCTGTGCAGCCGGAGAAGGAGCCATCCATCATAGAGTTTACGGACGGATCTTCCGAGAATATCCTTTTCGGCTTGGACGGAGGCTCCCAGACCATTTCATTCAAGACGAACTACGTTTGGTCGGCTTCTTTTGCAAGCGAACCGGCCGGCGGGTGGTGTTCCATCAGCCCGGCTGAAGGTCCTGCCGGATCGAACTCGATCAAGGTGACGGCGTCCGGTAATACTTCTCCGGATGAGCGCACGGCCTCTTTCAAGATCCGGTCGGGTGATGTCGAGAAGACGGTTACGGTCACCCAGAAGCCCTCTGATGCGATATCCATAGCATCAACCAGGATCGAATTCAATCCTGAGGGTGGGACCAGGTTGATAACGGCCAAGTCCGGTTATCCATGCCAGGCCTCGGTCTCGGAAGATGCACGGTCATGGATCAGCATCCTTTCCGTCCGGGCGGTTACCACGGAGGTCAGCATTTCAGTCAGCAAGAACGAATCCGTCGATAACCGTAGGGGCATAGTCAATATTACCAACGAGGAAGGAGGTGTCGAGGAGGTGGTCGTATTCCAGACAGGTGTACAGCCTGTACTGACTTTGTCAAGCAAGCAGGTTGATATGCCTGCGGCCGGGGGAGAGTTCGAAGTGACCGTGACAAGTAACGTCGACATCGGGGTCTCCATCCCTTCAGGGTTCTCCTGGGTCAGGGAAGACAGGTCCAGGGCGGATGTTACGAAGGAATATCACTTCATCGTCGATCCGAACGGCAGCACACAGCAGCGTTCGGCCACGATAACGTTTGCCAACACGGAGAAAGGACTTTCCCAGTCCCTGACCGTCAACCAGAAAGGTGCCCGGGAGGAAGGCTCGATCCACATCCTGGCCATCGGGAACAGTTTCTCCGTCGATGCGATGGAATATCTTTGCCAGATACTGCTCCAGGCCGGTTACAAGTCAGTCAAGCTCGGGAACCTGTACATCGGAGGATGCACCCTCAAGACCCACGCCGAGAACATCGCCAACAATTTCAAGGCTTATACTTACTATACCACTACGACCGGAACATGGTCCAGTGTCAGTAGCTACAGCAGCGTGGACGCCATCAGGAGCGAATCCTGGGATTACATCTCCATGCAGCAGGCCAGCGGTGTCTCCGGAATGCCTGACAGTTACGAGCCGCATCTGGGCACGTTGGTCTCCACGGTCCGAAAGCTCGCCCCTGAGGCCACTCTGATGTGGCACATGACCTGGGCATATCAATCGACTTCCACCCATTCGGAATTCCCGAACTACGGAAATGACCAGATGAGGATGTACAACGCCATCGTTTCGACCGTCAAGTCCAAGGTGCTGACGAAGCCTGAATTCAAGTTCGTCATCCCTTCCGGAACCGCCATCCAGAATCTGAGGACCAGCCTTTACGGAGACACCCTTACCCGGGACGGCTATCACCTGAGCAAAGATGTCGGCCGTTTCGCCGCTGCCCTGATGTGGGCGAAGCAGATTTCAGGATGCGACCTCTCAAAGATCACGTGGCATCCATCCGCATATACTTATACTGAGAATCAGATCGGCGCCATCAAGGAAGCCGTCGAGAATGCATACGCCCATCCTTACGAGGTGACCCAGTCAACCTACCGCGAAGACAGCGTGGATCCTGATGCAGGCCTTGTCGATATCCTCAGGGCAAATGGCTATGACCCGGGGAATTACTATGCCCTGAACCTGGGAGTAACCACGGTGGCATATTACAATTCATCCAACGGCAATGCCAATCTGAGCACGAATATGAGAGCCTATGCGGCCACCCGTCTTTTCCAAAAGCCGGAGATCCCGAACGGATCCATAATAGTCCAAAAGCCTGGCTACCAGTACCGTCCGGAAGGATGGACGGCGCTGAACCAGAAGACTGATCCTCGCCCGGGTGTCGTCCAGGACCGGATCGTCGTAGTCGATGATGCTTGGTGGGGGAACTACAATTACCGCGGATTCAACCTCTCCAAAACCGGAGCCCCTTCCCTGTCCGATGCAGAGCAGGCGCAGTTGGAGAAATCTTTCGGAATATTCGTTCCGAGATAGGGTCAGTCCAACCAGAGGGAGAAGAACTGCCAGATTTCCTCGCAGGTGTCCATGTCGTCCAGGGCCCAGCTGTGCTTCCCGTCGATGACCTTGTAGAGACGCACTTCCGTAGGGCGTCCGTTCGCGGCCGGCTTTCCTTTCCCGAAATTGTATAGTATTACTTGGTTATGTTCCTCTCGCAGAGGTAGTTCCGTTACTGTCTCAGTGGTACATCCGGCAGCGGTGACCACTCGTGCAACGGCTACCGGCACCGGGAGATAAGCCCCCCAGCCTCCGCTGTTGTCAGGGTCGCCGTACCATTCGGAAGTATGGTCGGCGGTGCCGTGGACTTCCATGAAAGGAACCGGATGGCTGTAGGAATATTCCCGGGCAATCCATTCCATCGTGAGTCCCGCTATTGATGCTATCGCCTTGAAAGCCTTGGGCTTGCGCATGGCGGTAAAGTAGCACATCTCACCCCCGTTGGACATTCCCGTCAGGAAGGTATTCCCGGAGTCGAGGCCGTTCTCCCTGCACACCTTCTTGGCCAGGGCGCAGATGAACTTGACATCGTCGGTCTTCATTCCTTCCTGCTTCGGGTAGCCTACGTTCCATCCGGTTTTGCCTGAAGGGTCCTTCTCACCTTGCGGATAGCAGACTGCGAATCCGTATCTGTCGGCCACGTCCATCATCTCCTTCCTGCCTTTCAGGGCAGAGCCGCCGTAGCCGTGGAGCACCATCACCAGCGGAGCTTTTTCCTTGAGGCCCTGCGGGGTGTAAAGATAATATTCCCTTTCGAAGCCCTGGAACTTCATGGTGTGGCGGGTGCACCTTTCCTGAACGCCCTGGCCCCAGGCTGCCAGGCCCAGGGTCAGAACGATGGATATTGCTATGAGTCTTCTCATTTCCCGCTTTCAGCCGCCTCCACAGCTTTGAAATAACGGTATGAGTTCACTTTAAGCTCGCCTGCGGCAGGTTCGTCGAGTACCACGATTCCGTTCTCGTGGAGCTGCAGGGCTGAAAGGGTGACATAATGGCTTACCGGGCCTTCGATGGCTGCCTTGACGGCGCGGGCCTTCTTGCTGCCGAATGCCAGGATCAGGACTTCGTCGGCGCTGCAGACCGTGGATATACCCACTGACATCGCCTGCTTCGGGACCTTGTCGGGATCGTTGTCGAAGAAACGAGCGTTCACTTCCAGGGTGTCCTGTGTCAGTGTCATCACCCTTGTCCTTGAGTTCAGGGACGAGAACGGCTCGTTGAATGCGAGGTGGCCGTCTTCGCCGACTCCGCCGAGGAAGAGGTCGATGCCGCCTGCATCCAGGATAGCCAGTTCATATTCTTCGCACTCCTTGTCCAGGTCAGGGGCATTGCCGTTGAGGATGTGGATGTTTTCCTTCGGGATGTCGATATGGTCGAAGAGGTTCTTGTACATGAAGCTGTGGTAGCTCTCCGGATGGCTCTCAGGAAGGCCGACATATTCGTCCATGTTGAAGGTGATCACGTTCTTGAACGAGACCTCCCCGGCTTTGTACATCTTGATAAGCTCCGCATATACATCCAGGGGAGTGGATCCTGTAGGGAGTCCGAGCACGAACGGCCTGTCGGTCTGCGAGGCCTTCCACTTGATGGCTTCGACTATGTGGCGGGCCGCCCAGACGGAGCCCTCTTTCTTTGTGTCTCTGATTATTACTTTCATGTCAATGGATATTGTAAGGTGTTTTATCTCAGTTTCAGGAATACCTCGAATGCCTGGTATTCGGCCATTCCGAGTTCATCATACAGTTTCGCGGTGTTCTGGGTGCGTTCTTCAGCCCTCTGCCAGAACTCTCTCGGATCGTCCCCCGGGAAAGGCACGATGTCCTTCTGGGATAGATGCCTGAATATGGCGTGGCGTTTCTCGATGAGCTCGTCCGGGCTGAGCGGGACTGCCATGTCGACCCTCCAGAGCTCCCATTCCATCCAAGCGCCCCTGTAGAGCCAGATGGTGGTATCTTCCAACCAGTAGTTGCCTTCTTCCTTCAGCTGCTCGATAGCTTCGAGGGCAGCTTCCGTGCAGACCCTGTGTGTTCCGTGCGGGTCGGCGAGGTCACCGGCCATGTAGATCTGGTCCGGACGTACTTTTATTATGAGCTCCTTGATGATGTCCAGGTCAGCCTGGGTCCGCGGGAACTTGGTCACGCCTCCCGATTCGTAGAACGGCAGGTTGAGGAAGTGGGCGTTGGTGTCGGCGTCCAGGCCGAAACTGTGCACTGCAGCACGGGCTTCGCTGCGCCGGATCGCGGCCTTGAGGGCAAGGAGCCTTGCCGGTTCAGGTTCGCCCGGCTTCTTGGAGGCGATCGCCTTCTTGACTTCTTCCACCTTATCCCCGAAACCGAGCTGGCCGACGGCATCCATATGCTGGAGCACCACATCGTCATGGACGGCCAGGTCTCCCGAAGTCTCGTAGGCTACATGCACGTCGTGACCCTGATGTACGAGGCGGATGAAAGTACCGCCCATGGAGATCACGTCGTCATCCGGATGAGGCGAGAATATAAGTACAGTCTTGGGGAACGGCTTGGATTTGACCGGCCTAGTGGTGTCGTCAGCATCAGGCTTGCCTCCGGGCCATCCTGTGATCGTATGCTGGAAGTCGTTGAATACATCGATGTTGATCTTGTCGAAAGGGCCGTGCAGGTCCAGAAGCTCCCCGAGGGAGTTCTCCAGGTAGTTCTGCTGCGTGAGCTTCAGGATAGGCTTGCCCACTTTCTGGCAGAGCCATACGACTGCCTTGCGGATCAGCGTCGGAGTCCAATTGCATGGACCGACCATCCATGGGGCTACGTTCCTGGTCAGCAGGGAAGCGGCCATCTCGTCCGTAAAGAAGGTGATGTTGTCGTGGCGCTGGAGGAAAGATGCCGGGCAGTAAGGGTCGACAGTGTCTTCGACGACCTTCTTGACGATGTGGGCCTTGCTTTCTCCCCATGCCATCAGTATTATCCTCCTGGCACTCATCATCGTACCGACTCCGATGGTGATCGCGGATTTTGGTGTCGCGGTGATTTCACCGTTGAAACTCCTCGCCTGCCGTTTCCTGGACTGGTATGACAGAGGCACGGTGCGGGTCCTGCTCTTCTCGGACGAACCGGATTCGTTGAAACCGACCTGACCGCTTTCTCCGACTCCCATGACGAGGATGTCGATGCCTCTCGCCAGCTTGTCGAACTCTGCACAATAGTCGGAAACCTTCTCCTGCGGAACCGTTCCGTCCGGGATGTGTACATTCTGCGGGTTCACGTCGACATTGTCAAGGAAAGCCCTCTTGAGCCGGTTGTTGCGGCTTTGCGGGGCATCCTTTTCACAAGGGTAGTATTCGTCGATCGAGAATATCTCGACGTTGGCGAAGGAAACCTCTCCGTCACGGAACTTCCTGGTAAGCACCTGGTAAAGGGATACAGGAGTCACTCCGGTGGAGAGGCCGAGCTTGAACGGGCGCGGTATTCCTGATTTGGAATGGTCGGCGATGGCTTTCGTGATGATTTCCGCCACTTTTTCGCTGGCGGATGCAGCATCGTCCGAAATCTCGGTGGTTATCCTTTCGAATGAATGGAGGATACCTTTCGGCAGGTTATCCTCAATCAATCCACCGTCCTTTGGGAGATAGAAATGTTTCATTTGAGCTCGATGGGTTTCGTTGTATGTGATATGTTTCGCTGTCCCTCAGGGACCGAAGCTCCTGGAATATGTATTCCCGCAGGATGCCGGCTGCGGGGCCCGGTCAGTCCGTCATGCCCGGCTTGTCCGGGCATCTCCTCCGGCTCTGCTAGAGGCTGTTGTAGTTAGGAGAGAAGGAATCTCCGTGCTCGATGTCGCCGTAAGTCATGCCGCGCTTGAGCCAGTTGTAACGCTGTTGCGCAGTTCCGTGGGTGAAGGACTCGGATACGACATAACCCTGGCTCTTCTTCTGGAGATAGTCATCTCCGATCTTGGCTGCGCAGTCGAGGGCTTTCTCGATGTCGCCCTTTTCGAGGGATCTGTATCTCGCATTGTCATTGTTGGCCCAGACTCCGGCATAATAGTCGGCCTGGAGCTCCAGACGTACGCTGTACTGGTTCGCAACCGTCTTGCTGGACTGCTGCATGATCTGATGGGCCTTGCTGAGGGTTCCGAGCAGGTTCTGGACATGGTGTCCGACCTCGTGGGCGATCACATAGGCGTATGCGAGGTCGCCGTCTGCTCCGAGGGACTGCTTCATCGTGGTGAAGAAGCTGAGGTCGAGATAGACCGTCTGGTCGGCTGAGCAGTAGAAAGGTCCTACGGATGAACTGGCAGCGCCGCAGCCGGAAGAGGTTGCTCCGGTGTAGAGGACCATCTTAGGAGGCTGGTATTCATAGCCGTATTTGGCGAACTGGGCAGTCCAGACGTCCTCCGTTCCGGCAAGGATCTTCTTTGCGAACGAAGCGAGTTCCTGTTCCTCCTGGGTGAATTCCACGTTTGTCTGTTCAGTCTGGGTCGTGGTTCCAGCCTGCTGGAGGACAGCGGTAGGATCGCCTCCGAGCAGCATAACGATCAATGCCAAGATGATGGCTCCGCCGCCGAGACCGATACCTGCCATCGCTCCTCCGCTCATTCCTCTGCGGTCTTCGACATTGGTGCTTTCACGTCTGCCTTCGAGATTCATATTCTTATGATTTAAAAGGTTAATTTTATCCAGTTAGTTCACAAATATAATCAGTTTTCTGAAAAATAGCTATATTTGCATTCCCAAAACAGTCTGCCGACTGTCCTCTATTGCCCGAATGGCGGAATTGGTAGACGCGATGGACTCAAAATCCATTGTCCTTTAAAGACGTGCCGGTTCGAGCCCGGCTTTGGGCACAGAAAAAGCACCGCAATCCGCGGTGCTTTTTCTGTGCCCTTTCCGGCCGCATGACGCGGCCTGGGCACCCTTCCATTCATTGAGGGGCGTTCCCCTCAAACTCCCCTTGTCGGCCTCCGGCCTCCGGATTCGTGTCCTTTCCGGCCGCATGACGCGGCCTGCAAAAACCTGGTCCAGCCGGACACATAGGAGCAGATGGCTGCTTTTGTTAGTTTTTTTTATATCTTTGTGATATGAAAGGACTTATCTTGAAAATACTTCCACTGCTGATGCTGGCGGTGTCCTGCAGTGTCAAGATGGACCCGTATAAGGGAGGAACCGGAGTGCGGGCAAATATCAACGGCTGCAAGACAGTGATGTATGGCGAGCCGACGAAAAAGTATGCAGCCTATACCATCGATCCTGTTTATGAATCATATTCTTTCAGTACGGTCCGGCTTCCCCTGACCAGTAACGAAATCGGCAAGGAATGCCAGCTTGAGATTACGGTTTCTACCAGGAGTGCCCTGATTCCCGGCAGGCCATACCGGGTCGGGAACGGCGAGGGGACTGCCCATCTTTACCTCAATGATGCTACCCAAAGGATTTTGCTGTCCGGAGAAGTGACCTTCCTCAAGGAAGGCCCGGTCAACGGGGTGACCGAGGCCAGGTTCGAGCTTTCCGGCAAGGATGTCAACCACAACGTGTTTGAAGTCCGGCATGGTTTCCTGCGGCTGCACACCACAAAATACGAGATACAGCAATGAGAAAGATCCTGATACTTCTGTTGCTTTCCGCGACCGTGCTTTCCCTTCCGACCAAAGCCCAGGACACTGGCAGATGGGAAGTATTCACCGGGTTGTCTTTCAGTGAATATGACCGGTTCCCTGTTGTCTGGAAGTCTTCGAATTCGGTAATCTTTGCTTCTGAGGAGACTGTCACATTTGCGGGAGAAAACGGCACTGTCAAGTATATGTCCCGTCCGATCGTCCTTCCAACCGTATCATTGACAGTCGGTTACAAATTCCCTGATTCTGTCCTTGGCCTTTACCTGAGTGGTTATTGGAATTATGCCTGGAATTGCCTGAACGGAGGGCCGGCTCCCCTGATTGAAAGGGAAAGCATCCTGCATATCATCCCGGAAGCCCGTATTTACTATATGGACAAGCCTTCCGTCAAGCTTTATGGCACGTTCGGAGGCGGTATCCGTCTCCACCGGTATTCCGAAACCCTGGAAGGGGATAAGGTCATATCAGATGATTCCAGGTTCAGTTTTACATTGTCTCCTTGCGGTGTCTGCTTCGGAGAGCATTGGCTGTTCACGGCCAATATCGGTTTCGGTATGGCCTGGTCATCTGTCCTGGTCGGTGCCGGTTACAGGTTCTGACGATCATCCCCGGCTCACTTGCTCATCATGCCCGACCTGCATTCCGTCATGCCCGACGTGATTGGGCATCTGAGATTCCCGGTCGTAGCCGGGAATGACCGGTGAGGGGTACGTCGGGAATGATCGAGGAAGTGGGTGCGTGCGGGCTTGTCCGGAAATGGCAGAATATCAATTATTTATAAAACATTGCACACTTACCCTCCCGAAAAAGAATGGGGGTACGTGCGCGGCCGAACTGTAACTGAATTATTATCAAGAGATTAGCTTTGTGTCCCGCACGCACCCCCCCCCGAGGTGTAGGCAGGGCGGAAAGCGGACGGGTGGCCACCCTCCAGCCGATAGGCATTACTGGCCCGACTGGTTGCAAATATGACCAGACCAAACCAAACTTGGCAAATCAGAAGCAACAATAACGGCCGTCAAAAAAACAGCAAATATTCATTTACAGTACCTCTGCACAACCATGATCCTATAAAACCTTCTCATTTCGAGGCTGGTATGGAAGGACCTAATACTCAGAAAGATGATTAATCAGATGGTGCTGATTTCTGCACCATCTGATATAGAACGTTGCTGATAATCAAACATTTCCATACCAGACGGGAATATGTAAGGCGGTAAACTTATTACAGGATTGGATAGTGCATGGTGTTCTGGAAGATTGCGGGATGTCCTTGAAAGATTGCGGAGCATCTTGGAAGATTGCCGTGAGGTCAAGGGTAATGCAGGGTGAATGCGAGCTGGCCGGCACCGCCGCCGGAATATACGGCATCCGGCGGCTGGGCGCTGCGGGGAGCTCAGCCCCAAAGGGCTCTCCTCGCGCCCTGCCATGTGGCTGACTGAGATCCCCGGTCGATAGAGTGCAGGCGGGCGTGCAAGGTCTCCGGAATAGTAACAGACCTTACACGTTTTCCAATGGTTTTCGTGTCAGGCCTCCAAGATTTCGGGAGACCAGGCACACCAGCCGGCGGGGGAAGCCCGGTCTGGGCCGGGCATGACAGGTGATTGCTGGGCGTGCCGGCAATGACGATCCAGGACCGACGCGACAGGATTCCATGTCAGGAGAATAAGGTGTAGCCGAGGATAAGGAGTCCCGCCAGAAGCACGGACAGGACGACGAACGTAATACCGTAGAATATTCCCGTCTTAAGGGTCAGCCGGATACTCTTTTTCCATCCCAAATCGAACAACTGGTGGTAGTCGACCGTCAGGAGGAGTCCCATAAGACCCGCACCGATCTCGCCCTCGTGACCCTTTGAGAAGAACAGGGAGAAGAACATGAAGAAGCAGAACTGGCACAGTACGTAGGCGGCGGCAGCTGCGCAGGCCGAAGCGCTCATTCCTTTCTTCTTCAGGATCAAGCACATCGCTATCCACAGAAAAATGAAATTCCCCAGGAACAGATAGACGCCCTGGCTCCTCAGGGAACTCTCCAGGGCAGCCAGCGAGGCCTTGGCCGGAGTGTCCACCAGCTCAGGATGCTTGTCAAGGCTCAGAAGATTCAAAAGAAAAGGAATCTGCTTGAATTTGTCTCCATGGATATGGACATTCTCTCCCAGCGCCAGGTCCTGCGACAGGGAGTCGAGCTCGTCGGATATGCCGGCGGTATCCGCCTGGACAACAGCCGTGGTCTGCCCGGGTGCTTTATTATCAATTGAGAAGTCCGGATGGATGATGGAAGATATGAGGGCGAAGAACGCGTAGAATATGATCAGGGACGTAAGCGGAGCGAGGTACCTTTCATGCTGTCCTTTGATATAGTCCCGGATCATGTGACCGGGGCGGAGCAGCAGGTGCAGGAAGGTGCGCTTCGCATCATCGTTGAGAAACGGGATGCTGTCGAAGGCGCCCCTGTAGAAGTCTCCGTTCTTTGTCTTGTCTTTCGGCTTGGACCGTTCGAGCCCGGCTTTGGGCACTAAAAAGCACCGCAATCCGCGGTGCTTTTCTTGTGCCCATTGGGCCCTTCCATTCATTGAGGGGCGTTCCCCTCAAACTCCCCTTGTCGGCCTTCGATTTGATTTGTTCTGAAACTTTATTCTAGGACGTTACAGTCTTTGAAAGCTACTGATCATCAAGCACCTGGAGAGCGGGGAATGGCATTCAGGATGACCACTGCCGAAAGGATCAGCAGCACTCCTGCTCCCGACATGAGAGTCAGGGGCTCAGAAAATACAAAGACTCCCACCAGTGTTGCGACCATCGGCTCCACTGTTGCCAGGATTCCCGCTTTGCTGGCCTCGACGCTGCGTAGGCCGAGTGTATATGCAAGAAAAGGAATGACTGCCGTTACTAAAGCTGTAAGAAGACAGAAACCCAAGAGACCGGGCACGGAAGGAGCCGTAGTGAATCTTGCAACCATCTCTGACGGTTGGCTGATCGAAAGAGAGCCGAAGGCTGCAAACAGGAATGTCCATGTGGTGACAGTCAGGGGAGAATGGCGCCGAAGGGCGACCGTACCCAGAATGCTGTACAAAGCATAGCCGATCCCGGCCCCGAGTCCTATGAAAAGCCCCTTTGCAGTTATACCGCCTCCGGAGATGCCGGAGACAAGTACACAGCCTCCGAATGCCAGGAGAAGGGCAACCACCTTTCGTGCCGTCAGTTTCTCATGGAAAAACAGCAGCGACATCAGCATTATCCAGATGGGCGAGGTATAAAGCAAAATCGCAGCCGTGGAAAGGGACATCATGGTGATGGCGGTGAAATAGCACACCGTGAAGAAGAGGATGCTGCCAAGGCTGAGCCCCAGAAATAGCGGGATGTCACGTCGGGAAATCCTGAATCCTGCGGGGTCTTTGATGATTTGTATCAAACAAAAGAGCAAAGCCGCCAACACCAACCTTATGCACACGATCTGTATGGGACTGAAGCCATATTCGCCCAACTTGCGGACGAATATGCCCATGCTGCCCCAGAAGACTCCGGCCAGAATGATCAGTGCCGGACCAAGGAATTGTCGCTCACGAATGCCAGTCATCTTTGTGGCCATAAGCTACTTGTCTATAAGTGCGCCAATCAGCTTTTCCAGGTCTTCGCGGTTCATCTTGCCATCCAGGTAGATGAAGGTTGTCTCCTCCCCTTCATCAGCAATCATGACGAATCCGTTCACGATGGTTTCCGAGCCAGTGGTGTACATCCTCACTGTTTCGCCGGATTCTTTTGCCTCCATCAGGAGCTCGTAATGACCTTTCTGGACAAACTTATCGGCTTCAGCCTTCAAGGATGCGTTGAGATCGGCGTTCTGGCTGTCAATCAGGTAAAGACCGGACAAGGACTGGATTATCGGAGCCAGATTGATTCTTTCTCCTTCGACGTTCAGGTCCGGAATCTTACCGATCAGCTTGAACATGGCCGGCGAGATATACACTGCGCTGACGCCTTCGGCCTCGGAGTATTTCTGATATATGCTTTTCCCGTTCTGTGCGAAGGAAGCTATTGTGGTGAGCAGCAGGGCTGCAAGGATTATGATGCGTTTCATTATTCTGATATTTTATTTATGATTTCTACCGCTTTATCTGCGGTTTCACCCGCTTTTGCTGCCAGATGGACACCGGTAGCCATCTTGTCTGATATTATCTGGAATGTTTCTTCCACTTTGGCGTAAGCAAGATAAGGATCGTCGAAAGTGTCCGTAAGCTTATTTGCGCTGCTCCTTGTGATTATGGCAACGGCGGCAATGGATGCAGCGACGGCAAGGAGGGCATAGGGGCCCCATCCATACTTCGCCTGCTTCGTTTTCTCCTCCAGGATTGCTTTTGCTGCTATGGAAGCCAAGATGTGGTTTTCCAGACCGGAAGGCACAGGAGCGTTTTCTTCAAGAGCAGCTGATTCCAGCTCTTCCGGTTCCATTATTTCTATATCTTCGATCCTTTTCATGCTTTTGATTTGATTTTGGCTCGTGCCTGCGACAGCAGGACGCGGCAAGTTAGGTTATTCATTCCGGTCCGGTCGGCAATCTCTTCATAAGAGAGGCCTTCTACGGTGCGAAGGACAAGAACATTCCGTTGTCTGTCCGGCAGGGCTTTGACAGCCTCCAGGACCTTGTTCAGGCGGGTCTTGGCGTCGATGGCATCATCAGGGGCTGGATTATAGTCATTGTCTGGCAATTCCTCCGGAAAGCTGAGATACCGTGCTTTCCGTATCCTGTCCAGGCATAGATTCTTCAGCATTCGGATGCAATAGGCCTTTGGCAGCCTCACATCCTCAAGACTGTCCCGGGATTCCCAGAGCTTCGCATATACTTCCTGTACAGCATCTTCTGCCTCGACTTCGGATTCCAGCATATAAAAAGCAATCCGGTACAGTGTCTGCGCAAGCGGAAGGAATACCTTATGGAAGAGGGATTCAGTCATTGGATGCCATTTTAGCCACAGTTTTCAGGGATATCGAGCCGAATATGCAGATCAAGGCGCAGTCGGAAGGTGCGTACATGACAAAGTCCCGGACGGTATCCGTCTTGTCATCAACCACCCCGTATATCCTCATCTTCCCTCCTTCGTCACTTGCCTCCATCAGCATTTCACCTCCGGACAAAGCGCGCTCGAGCTTGCGGGAGATACTTTCCTTGTCATTTTCCGAGCAATCACTGTAATCCAGGATCGCCATTTCACGGATGCCTTTCATCAGGCTGAGGACCTGCCGGGCATCGGAGTCATTGGCGGATGACAAACGTATGGTTTTCTTCAAAGCGGCAGTTGCCAAGCGGCCAAGCTTTACAAGCTCGGCTCCTTCATATTGACGGCATCCCGAAACAGTTGCCGTGAGCTGTGTTTTGGAAATCGTCTTGCCTTGAGCGCAAACAAGTGCCTGGGGAAGAAGGATAATGCTAATAATCAATAATATACGTTTCATATAAACACTTTTGACATGTTTTAGTGAGTTGCGCGCAAATCACATGATCCGATAAAATGACTGATATCCCCGGGATTTGTTAATGGAATAAAAGCGGCTCATCCGTTTCCTCTACAAATTTAATAAAACGGTGGGAATATGACGCGCCGGAAGGCTGGTTCCACGACATCTTCCATATTGACGGGACGCCATAGAGCGAAGAAGAGGTGGAATCCATAAAGAAGATGACCCTCGGGTCAGTTGATTATGTTGTAGCCGAGAATGATGACTCCTGCCAGAAGCACGGACAGCAGAGCGATGGTCAGGCCATAGAAAATTCCTGTCTTGATTGAAAGCTTGATGCTCTTTTTCCATCCAAGACCGAACAGCTGGTGGTAATCTATCGTCAGCAGGAGCCCCATCAGCCCCACTCCGATTTCTCCCTCGTGACCTTTTGAGAAGAACAGGGAGAAGAACATGAAGAAGCAGAACTGGCACAGGACATAAGCTGCGGTTGCGGCGCAGGCCGAGATGCTCATCCCTCTCTTCCTCAGCACCCACCACATCGCTATCCAAAGGATCAGGAAATAACCCAGGAACAGGTACACTCCCTGGCTGCGCAGGGAACTCTCCAGGGCGGCCAAGGATGCCTTGAGAGGTGTATCCACCAGTTCAGGATGCCTGTCAAGGCTCAGCAGCATGAATAATGAAGACAGTTTCCTGGCTTTCTTGATTCTGGCCTCGGTATCATCACCGAGGTCAAGGTCGAGGTTGATATCGGCACCCAGGGAGTCTGCTTCGCTTTTGAGCAAGGAATCGACCTGGGCGACGGTCGCCGCAGCCTTCTCGTCTTTTATCTCCTTGGAAAAATCAGGATGGACTATGGATGAGACCAGGGCGAAGAATGCATAGAAGATAATCAGGGATGTCAATGGTGCGAGGTACCTCTCGTGCTGCCCCTTGATGTAGTCCCGGATCATATAGCCCGGACGCAGGAGCAGATGGGTGAAGGTGCGCTTCGCATCATCGTTAAGGAAAGGAATACTGTCGAAGGCCCCTTTGAAGAAGGAGCCGTTCTTGGTTTTGTCTTTAGGCTTGGACCACGGCAGGAAGCCGTTTTTCTGCCAGATGGTGAACGCTCTTACCCGCGCCAGGAGTCTCTCTTTTTTCATAATTATCCACAAATATAGAATAATTCTTAACTTTACAAGACTAAAGAAAACGATTATGAAGACCCGCTCATTCCTTGCCATTGCAGCACTTGCCCTCCTGGCCTCCTGCACCGGGACCCCTAAAGTCAACTACAAGGTCTGGTACGACTGGCCTGAAAGATACCTGCCGGACTTCGCGACCCTCGGCGAACCTGATGTCCAGGGGGTCAAGGAAAACATCGACCTGGTGGACATAGACGATACCAAGAACCATTTCTGCGTCCTTCTTGAAACCGAACTCAAGGTCGCGAAGGAGGAGGAATACAACTTCACCCTGACGACCGACGACGGCAGCAAGCTGTACATCGACGGAGAGATGCTGATCGAGAACGACGGCGCCCATGGACCGATCGAGAAGAAGGTGTCCAAAGTCCTGTCGAAGGGGAAGCATCCTCTGAAGATAGAGTTTTTCGACTATGACAAGGGCCAGTCCATCGTGTTCCGGTATTCCACACCGACCATCAAGGGCCGCGAATTCAACGATAAGGTCTTGTTCAAGGAAGACAAACTGTCCGGCAAGGACGGCTTCGTCAAGCCGCAGGTGACCGAGACATATGGACGCTTCAAGGAATGGAAGGGTGATGACGAAGCAGTGGTGTTTCCAATCCTGACGGACGTCCACACCGCAGGCCGCTTCACATACAGGCACATTGGTTATGCTGCCAGGGCGGCCAAGATGTTCGGGGCCGATTTCATGGCCAATCTCGGAGACATCGGACTGAATGCCTATCCTGCCACCGTCGACAAGAGGTACGCCCGTTTCGTCCTCGACAATACCCTTGCCCAGATGAAGAAATATGACGGGATATGGCTCTATACTCCCGGCAACCATGACTGGGATGCCGGCGAAGGGGAATTCAATTCGGAGCAGTACCTGTCGGACTTCTTCCAGAAACCGTGGAAGGAAAAGGCCGGCGATGCCCTGCACCTGACTCCGGGCAAGGTATGGTGCTATTACGATGTTCCGGGCAAGGACACCAGGGTTATCCTCCTGAATACCTGCGGTACAGGGACCCAGGAAGGGAAATACTACTATTTCGATGACCCTCAGCTGGAATGGCTGAAGGAACTCCTGGACTCCACGCCGAAGGATATGAACGTAATCGTGATGTCCCATTACATGCCGCACCCGATGGGCCGCTGGACCACTTCTCCGGGGGCTGACTACACCATTGTCCAGAACGAGAAGCTGATGGGAATCCTCTCTGACTTCAAGCATTCCGGAGGTACGATGGTGGCGATGATCTGCGGCGACACCCATACCAACGACTATGTCCAGTACAACGATGTGAACTATTATATTTCCCAGGGATATGGATGGATCGTCCCGGACCTGATGCTCCCGGGAGCCCGCCACGCTTTCTTCGATTACAAGCAGATGATGTGCGTGGACGTGATTGCGGTCAAGCCGTCCAAACGTGAAGTACGCAGTTTCCGTATCGGCGCCGGCGGTGCCGAATATGATTTCGGTTTCTCTTACTAGACCCCGTTTTTTGCATTACGGGAAAAATACTTATTTTTGCAAGTATGTACAAGAGAGTTTTGTTGAAACTTAGCGGCGAAAGCCTTGGCGGCCCGGAAGGCAAGGGACTGGATCCTGAATACCTTCGGAAATATGCCAGGGAAATCGCCCAGGCGGCCAGGGCAGGTCTCCAGATCGGGATAGTAAACGGTGGCGGCAACATATTCAGGGGCCTCCAGGGCCTTGACAAAGGCTTCGACCGTGTAGGCGGAGACCGGATGGGTATGCTTGCAACGGTGATCAATTCCTTGGCTCTCAGCCAGTTCATCAAGGAGGAAGGCGTCCATGCCGAAGTCTTCACGGCTACTCCTATGGAGCCGTATGCCCGTTATTACAACCGTGACAATGCTGTCCGCGTCCTTGAGGAAGGCGGCGTCGTACTGATTTCGGGAGGCACCGGCAATCCTTTCTTCACCACGGATTCCGGCGCGGCTCTCAGGGCATTGGAACTCCAGGCCGACGCGATGCTGAAGGGTACCCGCGTGGACGGGGTGTATTCAGCCGACCCTGAAAAGGATCCTACAGCCGTCAAGTATGAGGACATCACTTTCGACGAGGCAATGTCAAGGCACCTCAGGGTGCTTGACCAGACAGCCTACGCACTCTGCTCGGAAGGCAACATGCCGATCATCGTTTTCGATATCAATGAAGAAGGCAACCTGAGGAAGCTGACGGAAGGCAAGAAGGTCGGAACACTGGTCCACAAATAGTGGCACGGGACTTGCTCCGCGCCCCGAGAGTGAAAACTTAACGATATTATTAACGGAAAAACTTGATACACCATGCTTACAGAGAGAGCTAAAGAAATCGTGAAGAGTGTCGAGTCGAAGATGGCCGACACCGTGGCTTACCTTGAAGAAGACCTCAAGACATACAGGGTAGGGAAAGCGAATCCATCCATACTCAACAACGTGACCGTGAGCTATTACGGCACGGATACCCCTGTGGCCCAGGTGGCATCCATCAGCGTTCCCGACGCAAGGACCATCGCGATCCAGCCTTGGGAGAGAAGCCTGATCCCTGCCATAGAGAAAGCCATCATGGCAGCCAACCTTGGTTTCACTCCTCAGAACAACGGCGAGATCATCCGCTGCCCTATCCCTCCACTCACCGAGGAAAGGCGCCGCGACCTCATCAAGAAGGCCCGTGCTGCAGGTGAGAATGCCAAGGTAGCCGTCCGCAACAGCCGCCGCGAAGGAGTCGAAGGATTGAAGAAGGCCGAAAAGGCCGGAGAATTCTCCGAGGATGTCCAGAAAGAAGGCGAAGAAGAGGTCCAGAAAGTGACCGACGCCAAGGTGAAAGCCATTGACGAACTCATCAGCGCAAAGGAAAAGGAAATCATGACTGTGTAGGGTCATACCGGACCGGAGTGCAGTATATGGCTGTCCGGATTCCCAACCCGGACAGTTTTTTTATGGAACGAACGACAAATGACAGCAAGTGCAGACAGAACCCTGGGAATCCAGGAGTATTACTTCTCGCGCAAGCAGAAGGATCTCGACGCAGTCAGCGCCGAGCGGGCATCGAAAGGTGAAGGCCCACTTATCAATCTCGGAATAGGCGCTCCTGACGGAATGCCTCCCCAAAGTGCGATAGACGCATTGTGCCAGGCTGCGAGGCAGCCGGGTAACCACGTCTACCAGAACTACAAGGGCCTTCCGGCCCTGCGCCAGGCTTTTGCCGGCTGGTACAAGCGCTATTACGGAGTCGATCTCAACCCGGAAGGCGGGATACAGCCGCTCGTGGGGTCCAAGGAAGGCATCCTGCTTATCAGCCTGACATTCGTCAATCCGGGGGAGAAGATCCTGGTTCCTGATCCGGGCTATCCTACCTATGCCTCATCCGCCCGTCTTGCAGGAGCCGAACTCGTATGCTACGACCTCAAGCCGGAGAACGGGTGGCTTCCGGATTTCGACCAGCTGGAAAGCATGGACCTGTCCGGAGTGAAGGTAATGTGGGTGAATTATCCGAATATGCCTACTGGCGCCAAAGCCACACCGGAGCTCTATCAGCGTCTGGTGGATTTCGGCCTTAAGCATAATATCCTGATAATCAATGACAACCCTTATTCCTTCATATTGACTGACAAGCCGCTGTCGATCCTGGCTGCGAAAGGGGCCTTCGAATGCTGCCTGGAACTGAATTCCCTCAGCAAGTCCCACAACATGAGCGGCTGGAGAGTCGGCATGGTGGCCGGCGACCCGTCCCTCGTAGGTGAAGTCCTCAAGGTCAAGAGCCAGATGGATTCAGGACAGTTCAAGGCGACCCAGCTCGCTGCGATCGCCGCTCTGGGCGAAGGGCCGGACTGGTTCGTGAAGCTGAACGAGGAATACAGGCACCGCCGCGATGCGGCCGGGAAGATATTCGATGCCCTCGGGGTTGAATATGGAAAAGACACTGCAGGCCTCTTCCTTTGGGGCCGGGTGCCGGCCTCATGCAAGCCGGAAGGGAATATGACTCCGGGTGAAGTCCTTTCCGAAAGGATCCTTCACTCCGCCGGAGTCTTCATCACACCTGGCTTCGTATTCGGGAAGAACGGCGAGGACTTTGTCAGGATCTCGTTGTGTGCCAATGTGGACAAGCTGAAGGAAGCGGAACGTAGGATAAGTCGATTATAATGGCAAGGACTGTAGGAATTATCGGACTGGGCCTTATCGGAGGCTCCATGGCGATAGACTTGAAACGCAGGGAATATGCCGGCACCATCCTCGGTGTCGAATCTGACCCTGTGAACGCCGCTGCCGCCGGAAAGATGTGCCTGGCGGATGAAATCGTGCCTTTGGACGAATGCGTCAGGAGGAGCGACATCATAGTGATAGCCATTCCGGTAGGAGCGGCCGTCAAGATGCTGCCGGGAATACTGGATTTGTGCGATTCTGACAAGGTGGTCATAGACACTTGTTCGACCAAGAGCCAGATTGTCAGGGCAGTGCATTATCATCCGATGCGCAGCCGTTACGTCGCGACCCATCCTATGGCCGGTACGGAATATTCCGGTCCGTGGGCGGCCATGCCGAACCTTTTCGACGGGCGTGCCTGCATATTCGCCAACACCGAAGAATCGGATCCGAGGGCGGTCAAGACCATCGAGGAGATGTATGACGTCCTGAACATGCGGCCGATCTACATGAACGCCGATGCCCATGACGTCCACACCGCCTATGTTTCCCACATATCCCACGTGACCTCTTTCGCGCTGGCGCTCACCGTACTCGAGAAGGAAAAGGACGAGAAACACATATTCGACCTCGCTTCCGGCGGCTTCTCCTCCACTGTCCGGCTTGCGAAGAGTTCATCCGAAATGTGGGTGCCGATCCTTACCCAGAACCACGACAATGTCCTGCACGTCATAGACACTTACCTTGAAAAGATGAAGGAATTCCGTGATGCCATCGCGGAATACGATTCCGAAAGGATAGAAGACCTCATCCATGAGGCTAACAGGATAAAGAAGATCCTAAGATAGAATACCTTATATTATAATATGGAGAGACAACTTGACATCATACCCGTATCCGAATGGGGTTTCTTCGACGAAAGCATCCCGCCTATCGTGGTCGCCGGCCCATGCAGCGCTGAATCCGAGCTGCAGGTCATGACGACTGCCCGGGAGCTTCACGATTTCGGTATCCATGTATTCCGTGCCGGAATATGGAAGCCAAGGACCCATCCGGGTTGTTTCGAAGGAATAGGATCCCCTGGCCTGAAGTGGCTCCAAAGGGTACAGAGAGAGCTGGGCATGAAAGTTTGCACCGAAGTTGCAAGCGAGAAGCATGTATATGAATGCGTGAAATACGGCATCGATATGGTCTGGATAGGGGCCAGGACTACTTCCAACCCTTTCCTTGTCCAGGAAATCGCCGATGCCCTGCGTGATACAGAGATGCCGGTCCTGGTCAAGAATCCGATCAATCCGGACCTCGGCCTGTGGGTCGGCGCGCTCGAAAGGCTGAACCAGGCCGGAATCAGGAAACTGGGAGTGATCCACAGGGGATTCACGACTTCCCAGAAGATCCCTTACAGGAACCTGCCCCTGTGGCAGATAGCCGTCGAGCTCAGGACCATGTTCCCGGATCTGCCGTTCTTCGCCGACCCGAGCCACATGGGAGGAGCCAGGAAGTATCTCCAGCCTCTCAGCCAGAGGGCGATGGACCTTGGATTCGAAGGTCTTATGGTGGAATCCCACTGCGACCCGTCATGCGCCTTGAGCGATGCCGCCCAGCAGCTGGTTCCTGCTGATCTGAAGACGATGCTTGAAAGCCTTACCGTCAGGAAGAAGAGCACGAGTGACAAGGAATATAACGAGAATATCGAGCAGCTGCGTACCCACATCGACGTCATCGATGAGAACCTGCTCATTGCACTCGGTTCCAGAATGGAGATTTCCAGGAAGATAGGGCGCTTCAAGAAGGAACACAACATTGCGATCATACAGCCCAAGCGCTGGGACAGCCTGCTTGATGACATGATCGAGAAAGGCAAGTCATACGGCTTGACGGAAGAATTCATCAGGGCTATGTTCAATGCCATACATGACGCTTCAGTGGCAGAGCAGAACAAGATCCTTGAGCAGTGATTGTATTTTTTTTATTCTTTCATTTTAAAACTCTTAAATCGTTGCCATGTGACATTTTCTAAGTGCTTATACTTAGAAATCGGGCCTTTTACCTTAATAAAACGATATAAATTCATTGTTTTATTAAAGATTTGTAGTTTTTAATAGTTGTTTTATTCCAAAAAATTTATTTGCTTTGTAAGTCGGTAATTGGTGTTTCAGCCCAAAGACCGCCATGGACAGACTATTTTATTCAATAATTATTAAGTTTAAAGTTTAAGCTTATGAGTAAAAAATTTTTCGCTTTTGCGCTGGGCCTGCTTGTCAGTGCAGGTTTGGCTTTCGCTCAGAGGGGAGAAATTACCGGTGTCGTGACCGACGCCTCTTCAGGTGAAGGCATCCCGTTTGCCTCCATCATGGAGAAGGGCACGATGAACGGTATCTCTTCTGAAGCAGATGGTACCTACAGGATAAGGGTATCGGATATGAGCAAGGCTGTGCTCGTATTCTCCTCCGTAGGTTATAATACACTTGAAATCCCGGTAGACGGCAGGGCTGTGATCAATATCACCCTTGCGACCGACAACGTCCTCGACGATGTCATCGTGGTCGCTTACGGTACTGCTACCAAGGAATCCTTCACGGGTTCCGCTACGATGGTCAAGTCCGAAGACATCGAAAAGAAGATCACGACCAACGTAACCAGCGCCCTCGCAGGTACGACTCCGGGCGTCCAGATGATTTCACAAAGTGGTGACCCTACCAGCAACGGTTCCACCATCAGGATCCGTGGTATCGGTTCCATGAGTGCTTCTTCAAGCCCTCTGATCATCCTCGACGGTGCACCTTATGACGGAAGCATTTCCAACATCAACCCACAGGACATCGAATCCATGTCAGTCCTGAAGGATGCAGCTGCTTCCGCTATCTACGGTCATCGTGGTGCCAACGGTGTCATCATCATCACCACCAAGAAGGGTAAGGCAGGCGACGCAACCGTCAAGCTCGACGCTCGTTTCGGTTCCAACAGCCGTCTCATCCCTCAGTACGATGTGATTGACGACCCTGCAACCTACTATGAGCTCGCTTACAGGAGGCTCTTTGGAAGTTACTATTACTCCGGCCACACCTTGGCAGAGAGCTATGCATTTGCCGACAAGAACCTGTACGATGAGAAGAATGGAGGTCTCGGTTACAAGGTTTACACCATTCCTGATGGCCAGAAGCTGATCGGTACCAACTTCAAGCTCAACCCTAACGCCAAGCTTGGTTATTCCGACGGCGAGTACTACTATATTCCGGATGATTGGTACAAGGAGACATTCCACAACTCTTTCCGTAAGGAGTACAACATGTCTGTCAGCGGTGCCAACGACAGGTTCAACTACTATGGCTCCGTAGGTTACCTTGATGATGGCGGTATCATCTCCAACTCAAGGTTCCAGCGTTACACCGGTCTCATCAATGCAGACTATCAGGTGAAGAAATGGATGAAGGTTGTTTCCAGTTTCAACTACACCCACTCCAACTCGCAGACCAACGGTTCCAACGGTTCCTGGGGATCCTCAGGAAACGTTTTCTACGTCGCCAACAACATGGGTCCTATCTATCCTCTCTACGTGAGGAATGCCGATGGTACCATCAAGACTGAGAACGGACGTACTATCTACGACTCCAACAACACCAACTTCATGCGTCCTGCCACCGTCGGTAACGCTATCCGTGACAACGAATACGACCACGACGAGTATCTCAAGGACGTCATCACCGGTAAGGGTGGAGTAATCCTGACCCCTGTCAAGGGTCTCACCCTCACAGCCAATGTTTCCATGACCAACTCAACCTCCAGGGAGGTCGAGCTCGGCAGCATATTCGGTAGTTCGGCATCTGTCGATGGTTCTTCATATGTTTACTCCGGAAGGATGTTCACCGTGAACCAGCAGTATCTTGCCAACTACAAGTTCCACATCGCAGATGTCCACAATTTCGAGCTTCTCGGTGGATACGAGCAGTACAAGTACACAACCCAGAGCCTCTGGGGTGCCAACAACCACCTTTTCGACCCTCTCAACGGCGAGCTTGACAACGCCGGCGGAACTAAGAGCAAGCAGCTCGGTTCTTCCACCAGCCAGTATATGACTGAAGGTTTCCTCTCCAGGGTCCAGTATGACTATGACGGCAAGTACTTCCTGAGTGCTTCCTACCGCCGCGATGCTTCTTCCCGTTTCGCAAAGGGACATCGCTGGGGTAACTTCTGGTCATTCGGTGGAGCTTGGCTTATCAGCAAGGAAGACTTCATGCAGAATGTAGGCTGGGTAGATATGCTCAAGCTGAAGGTCAGCTACGGACAGCAGGGTAACGACAACCTCGGCGGTCTCTTCCCTTATTCTGACCAGTATCAGCACAAATACAATGAGGATACTAATGAGTATTCCCTCTCCCTCAGCTACAAGGGTAACGAGAACCTGACCTGGGAGACTTCCAAGTCCTTCAATGCAGGTTTCGACTTCGAACTCTTCAACAGCTATCTCAATGGTTCCTTCGAGGTATTCTCCAGGAAGACCGAGGACCTTCTCTATTCCAAGAACGTGCCTTATTCCGCTGGTAACCCTACCGGTGTCATCCCTGTGAACGTAGGTTCCATCAGGAACAATGGTTTTGAACTTTCCCTCGATGGTACCGTCATCAGGACCAAGAACCTCTTCTGGGGATGGAACGTCAACCTCAGCCACTACACCAACAAGATCCTCTCCCTCGATGAGAGTGTATCCGAGAAGGGTATCCGTGGAAGCAACTTCATCTATACCGTTGGCGGTTCCCTCTACCAGGCTTACCTCAGGAAGTATGCCGGTGTCGACAAGGAAACCGGCCAGGGTCTCTATTGGAAGCACATCGACGAGGTCAAGGATGCTGACGGCAATGTCACAACTCCTGAATCCGACGAGACCACCACGGTGTTCTCCGACGCTACCCAGTATGATGTAGGTACTGTCCTTCCTAAGCTCTACGGTGGTTTCGGTACCTCCCTCAACGCTTACGGCTTCGACTTCTCCGTACAGTGCAGCTTCCAGCTCGGTGGCAAGTACTATGACGGTTCCTACCAGCAGTTGATGTGGACCCAGGATCAGACCGGTTCCGCTTGGCACAGGGATGCCCTCAAGGCTTGGACTCCTGAAAACACCGACACAGACGTTCCTCGTCTCGATGGTGACACCCAGGTTGCCCAGACAGCTGTCGACCGCTTCCTCATCTCATCCAACTATCTTAGCATCAATAACGTAACCTTTGGTTACACCTTCCCTAGAAGTCTTGTTGAGAAGGTGGCTCTCAAGGGTGTCAGGGTATATGTCGCAGGTGAGAACCTCGCAGTATTCTCCGCCCGTCAGGGTGTCGACCCACGCTTCTCCATGGGTATCGGTGGTATGACCGGCGGTTCTGGTATCAATACATCAGGCTACTCTGCAATGCGCACCATCACAGGTGGTATTACTCTTACTTTCTAATCTGAAAACTATAAAACGCTTACAGAATATGAAACTCAATAAATTATTTCTCATAGCAATCGCCGGTGCTTTCCTGGCTGCATCCTGCTCCGATATCGACGACCTCAAGCCGTTGAGTGGCACTATGCTCGCCTCACAGGTCCAGGAGACCAATGCACTCGTTCCTTCCAGGGCTTCCGCATCCTTCACCGGTATGTTTTCATCCATCGGCCAGCCGCAAAAGATGTACAGCACTCCTGATGACTGGGAGTTCCTGATGATTCTCTTCTGCAATGACCTTGAAGGCCCTGACGCCTTTATTCCTGATAACAATTACAACTGGTTCTCTGTCTGCGGCGAGTATTCTTCCCGCAACGCCAACTACCGTAATCCTGCAATCCGGTACAGGACCCCATACAATATGATCGGTTCCGTGAACACCTTCCTGCTCAGTATCGGTGAGACGGATGATCCTACTCTGGTCAACATGCTTGCACAGGCAAAGGTCCTGAGGGCATATTCCTACTGGTGTCTCGTTTCCGATTTCCAGTTCAACTACCAGGTCGCTGCCGACAAGCCTAGCGTTCCGCTCGTAAACGAGTTCACCGAGGACTTCACCAACAACCCTCGCGCAACCGTGAAGGAGATCTACGACTTCATGCTCGAAGACCTCAATTATGCTGTCGAAAACCTCGCGGGTGCTGAAGCACGTACTAACAAGGCTTATATTGATGAGCAAGTTGCCCGTGGTATCCGTGCACGTGTATATCTTGAGATGGGTGAGTGGCAGAAGGCTTATGACGACGCTGTCGCAGCTGCCGAGGGTTACACCCCTGCAACCATTGAAGAGGTTTCCAAGCCATCATTCATGGATATCAAGGAGCACAACTGGATCTGGGGTTACGATATGACAGTCGCTATGGCTCAGAGCGGTAAGGTCTCAACGACTTCCAGCTGGCTCCGTTCATTCTCGGCTTATGCATATGCTCCGTCCTGCCAGTGCTACACCTGTATCAATACCCTGCTTTACAACAAGATCCTGGCTGGTGATGTCCGTAAGGGCTGGTGGGTTGACATGAATCTTGAGTCACCTCTTCTCAATGGTCTTGCATGGCCTGGTTTCCCGGATGTCGCCAATGCAGACGACGGCGGCGATGCTAAGCTTCCTTACATCCCTTACACCAATGTCAAGTTCGGTTGCTATACCGTAGGTACCGAAACAAATGAAGAGGATATGCCTCTGATGCGTGTAGAGGAAATGATTCTTATCCAGGCAGAGTGCCAGGCACGTCTCGGCAATACCGGCCAGGCTACCTCGATCCTTACCAACTTCGTCAAGACTTACCGCGAGCCTGATTACAATGTCGCTGAAAGGGGTCTTTCCCTCCTCGACGAGATCTGGTTCCAGCGCCGTGTCGAGCTTTGGGGCGAGGGCTTCGGTATCAAGGATTGCAAGCGTCTGAACAAGCCTCTCGTAAGGTTCCACGACGACTCCAACAACATGCCGGCTTCATTCCGCTTCAATCTCCCTGCTGACGATCCTTATCTCCTTATGAGATTCTCCCAGGGTGAGCTTAACACCAACTTCGGCATCGTTGACAACACTGGTGGACACCAGCCGGTTATCGATGAGAACAAGTCCCTCCGTGATGGTGTAACTGACTAATTATAAACAATTGTATTATGAAAAATTTATATAGGATTTTAATCGCTCTCCTCGCTTTCTCCTTCATTGCGGTTTCCTGCAAGAACCAGGAGTTCGAGTACATCCCGGGGGATCCTGAGACTTCAGGTTGCTACGGTGTTTACTTCCCGACGCAGGATGCAAGCGGAAGCCATACCTACGATCCTACCATGGAGCGTTCGGTTACTATCACGGTTTCCAGGACCAACAGCACGGGAGCCATCACCGTCCCTTACACGGTTACCACTTCAGAAGATGGTGTTTTCAATTTCGGGACCATCAACTTTGCTGACGGACAGACTGAGACTGAACTCCTCGTTACCTTCCCTAACGCAAAGGTCGGTGTCGACTACTCTTTCTCCGTCCAGATCGATGACAAGCAGTACGCTTCGCTCTACAATGAAGGAGCGATTGCACTTGATTTCTCGGTGCTGATCGTGGAGATGGTGACGTTGAAAGACGAATCTGGAAAACCTACCAAAGTCCAATTCCATGTAAATAATGACTTCCTCGGTGATTTCGGCTACAGTGAGGCTTCTTGGGATATAGAGGGAACCATTCAGTATTATGAAGTGGATGGAGTCCGTTATGGAACGGTTGTTCCTGATCAAGGTGGAATTTGGATGTCTGATGCCGAAATCAAGTTCGTTTGGTATCCTAATCAGACGTACGAAATAGAAGATAAGACATACCAGCCAGTGGAGGTTCCTCTTGGCAGGACTGGATACGAACTCCCAGGATCTGAAGTAGGTGTCGACCATCCTTGTGCTGTTCTTTTCTCTGACTACTATCACCACTATCTTGATGTTAAAAGTAATGACCTTGGGTCTTTCCTCGAGTTCGTTGCGAAGTATGGTGAGAGCTACAAGCTGAGCTATTACGATGGCCATGGCGGGTTCTATTTCAACTTGGTTTATGACATCGAGGGAACCAATTACTGGTATGGTTTCTGTGAAAATTCCGTCGTCGGTATAGCCAACGGTTACCTGCGCGTAGACTATAGTCTGGATCTTGGAACTGACTATACAGTTCAAGGTGTGACTCCGATTTATGTCGAGGCTGGTGTAGATGTAGCGAAAATCAAGTATGCCGTATACGAAGGTGAACTTACCGCCACCCAGGTAGGTTACAAGATTGAAGCTATCACAGCTGGTACCGAAGAAGGTGTAGTTACATTCTCCGATTTTGAGATTGATGAGGAAGAAGCTGTCAAGTATGCCACCCTTGGTGTCCAATTGGACAAGACTGCCGAGTATACATTGGTTGCAGTTGCATATGATGATAAGGACAAGCCGCAGAACAACGCTTCTACAACCTTCCGCCATATCGCTGCTGGTGATACAGAGGAATATGCAGTTGATATCAATGTACTTACCGAAGCAACCCCTGTCCGTTACACGGAGACTGGCGACTACGATCAGTACACTTCTTTCGCTTTTGCAGTATATGGCTCTGATATTACAGAGGCTCATTTGGCAGTTGTTCCGACTGACAAACTGTCGAATTCTCTCCTCAGTACTATCAAGTACAACTCTGAAAAATATGCTGTAGGTGAGGAAACGCTTGCTGCTATCAATGGTGAAGGTGGTTACTATGACGTTGCCTCCGGTTTGGCTGCCAACACTGAGTATGCAGTCGTTGTTTGGGCAACTAATGGCAGTGAGGACAAGTTCGTTTACGAGACTTTCAAGACTGAAAAGCTTCCTTATGTATGGAAGAGCCTTGGAAAGGGAACTATCGTAGATGGCTTCTGCACACCTCTCTTCAGCAAGCCTACTGCAACTGCTACCTGTGATGTATATGAAGAGGCTAAAACACCTGGTTTCTATATGATTACCGGTTACCAGCAGGAGGTTGCAGCCAAGTTCTTTGGTCTTAATAAGGAAGATATGGCACCATATGAAGGTGGCAACTGGAAGAATACTGAAGTGATAGTCGATGCAACAAATCCTAATAAGGTTGTTATTGCCGAGCAGGATTACGGTGTTTGTGTCAATCAGTCTTACGGATTCTTCCTTATTGAAACCGAACCTTCTGGAAAACTCGAGAATGGTGTGATTACTTTCCCGGCAGAAGAGGTTTACATCGGTATACCAGGTCTCGGGAAGTGGTATATTACCAATGGTGACGGATCCTTCAAGATCACTCTGCCTTCTGCTGCTTCTACAACAGCTGTCAAGCCTGTTGCTAATAGCGGAAACGGCCGTGTTGAGGATCTGAATATCATTTCCGGCCTCCGTTCTTTCGAAAAGGCAAAGGTTCAAATCGAACGTGACGCCCAGGCAGTCAACGCCAATGTCTCCGTTTCCTACGACAGGAGTACGAAGGCAAGCCGCGCTCTTAGAGAATCACGCACCACTACTATAAGATAGTATAAACTATTGATAATGCGAC